>JACCDH010977727.1_pt1 | contig 31843 bp, 30 predicted proteins | sample 7442481 | NCBI WGS metagenome assembly JACCDH01 (sample SAMN15323433, study PRJNA562643) | freshwater metagenome | isolation source: river surface water | place: USA:Blue River Watershed | collected 2017-08-15
AGATAATGACAGTTTATCCTCTATCTCTTAAATCAGCTAATTTATCTTCCAGTTGCATAATATCGCTTACCAATACTTCGCGGGCTTTGCTGCCTTTAAACGGACCAACAATACCTGCGCGTTCCAATTGGTCAATTAAACGTCCGGCACGGTTGTAACCTAGGTTTAATTTACGTTGCAACAATGATGTTGACCCTTGTTGATGTTGTACAATAATTTGTGCAGCTTCTTCAAACAAACTATCACGCTCGCGAGGGTCAAATTCTGCCGGTCCGTTTTCGCCATCATCTTCATTTTTCACCTCAGGTAAAATGTATGGTTCTTTGCCCTGTTGGTTACCAATAAAGTTGGCAATTTTATCTACTTCAGGTGTATCTACAAACGCACACTGTAAGCGCACTAAATCGTTACCTACAGTATACAACATATCCCCTTTACCAATTAATTGGTCGGCACCGTTTGCATCCAAAATAGTACGTGAATCAATTTTTTGTGATACACGGAACGCTACACGTGCCGGGAAGTTAGCCTTAATCATACCGGTAATTACATTTACTGATGGACGTTGTGTAGCCAAAATTAAATGTATACCAATAGCACGTGCTAATTGAGCTAAACGTGCAATAGGCATTTCAACTTCTTTACCCGCTGTCATCATCAAATCTGCTACCTCATCAATCACTACTACTATGTATGGCAAGAAACGATGCGGCATTTTATCAGTAGGTACTAACCTGCGGCTTATAAATTTAGCGTTGTATTCTTTTAAGTTACGCACTTGTGCATCTTTCAACAAATCGTAACGACTATCCATTTCCACGCACAAAGAGTTGAGTGTGTTGACCACCAATTTTGTATCGGTAATAATCGCATCAGCATCGCCCGGAATCTTGGCCAAGAAATGACGCTCGATGGTTTTATAGATACTCAACTCTACTTTCTTCGGATCAACCAACACAAACTTGATTTGCGATGGATGCTTTTTATATAATAAGGAAACTAGTATGGCATTCAACCCAACCGATTTACCTTGTCCGGTAGCACCGGCCATCAGCAAGTGAGGCATCTTGGCTAAGTCAGCAACAAATACTTCGTTCTGAATATTCTTACCAAATGCAATTGGCAAATCCATATCGGCATTTTGAAAGCGTGCACTGCTTAACGCACTGCGCATACTAACCATAGCCGGCTTTTCATTAGGCACCTCAATACCAATAGTACCACGACCGGGAATAGGTGCGATGATACGAATACCTAATGCGGCTAAGCTTAACGCAATATCATCTTCCAAGTTTTTAATTTTGGCAATACGCACGCCATCTTGAGGTACGATTTCATACAGCGTAACAGTGGGGCCAATTGTTGCTGATATTTTTTTGATACCAATGTTGTAGTTCTTCAAGGTATCTTCAATCATTTTAGTCTTGATCTGCAACTCGGCAGCCTCAACAGTCGACTTAGAATCACCTCCGTAGTCGTTCAATAAATCGAGTGTAGGAAATTGATAATTGCTATAATCTAACGTGGGATCATATTCACTCTCTAACGAACCATATTCCGGTTTCTCTACTACCTCCTCGTCCTCCTCAGGTGTTTCTTGTACCTCAAGCACCAAACCACTATCTGTTGTTAACACACTCGGTGGTTCAGTTGGTTCAAGAGTTATCGCACTAGCAATTGTAGATGCTATAGTTCCCGCAGCTACCAATGGTATAATTGGGATATTGTTTTCTTCTTCCTTCTCAGGTTCCGGTTCAGGTTGAATTTCTTCCACCACAACTTCAGGTTCTTCATTAAGGATAGGTTCTTCCGGTTGCAGCTCTTCAGGAACTTCCTCTACCACATTTTCTCTAACGGTTAGTACAAAATCGTCAGGATTCAATACTTCCTCTTCAGCTTCAGTATCGGTTAATAGTGTATTACTTGTTGAAGTAAACGGATTGGTATCTTCCTCTTTGGCTTGTTCGCTAGGTACAGGTACAGGTTTGGGTTTGGGTTGATAAAACTTAATATTGAACACAACTACCAAAAACACTAAGAAATAAAATACCAACATCAACCCGGCACCGATGGTACCTACTAAAGTCTTGAGATATAAAAATCCAAAGTGCCCAAAAGCTCCTCCTAATATTTGCCAAACATCAGTAAAAATAAATCCAAGGGTAAGTGATAACCAGATTACTCCAAAAAAACTGTACCGAATGGTTTTAAAAATGGGTAACGGTGTGGTGTCGGTTACCAATTTAATACCAATTAACGCAGCAATTAATACAAATGCGAAAGAGGCTAAACCAAATCCTTTATATAGAATAACATAGGCAACCCAAGCACCTAACTTTCCTAAAATATTATCCGCAGCATCCGGATCGTTTTGTAAAAACACATCCCAACTTAATCCTTTGGCAATATCTTGGTCGTATTCCCAACTAAAAATAAACGAACCAAAAGCAAAGCCCATAAATACAGCTCCCAACAGAAAAACCAAACCGGTTACCTTCAAAAAACGTTCGTCTTTTAAAAATGCCAATCTGGAAGTACGTTCTGTTTGCTCCTTCTTTTCCGCTGCCTTCGCTCCCTTTTTCGGTTTCTCCACCACAGGCTCCTCGCGCTCAAAATCCTTGGGCTCACTATCTACTGTACTGATTATGTTTTGTTTGGGTCTTTTCATGGTACGATAACAAATTTACGGCTCACCCCGAATTTGAAGGAGAGAGTTACCCACGTTTTCACACCTGAAACGGAATATTGCCATATTTTAGAAACACCTGCTTGGTATACGTGCTTATTGTAGTTAAATTCGCCAACAATAGGCTCAATCATAACTATAACATGGAAAAACCAGATTACATCTTATCGATTTTAGAAGTACTTAAATACATTATCCCTGCAGGGGTAGTTTTTGGTATTGTACAATACATGCTTAAAAACTTTTTCGATAACGAATATCAACGCAGACAAAATGAGTTGAAATCGGAAACCAATAAAGTAATTACTCCGTTAAAGCTACAAGCCTACGAACGTGTAGTTATTTTGATGGAGCGTATGAGTCCGAACAATTTGATTTTTAGAGTGAGCCAACCGGGCATCAGTGCTACGCAGTTAAAAATCGCATTGATTCAAGATATCAATAACGAGTTTAATCACAACGTTTCTCAGCAGATTTACATTTCACCACAAGCATGGCAAATGGTTCGAATTGCAAAAGAAGAAATGATAAACATTATCAATACTGCATATTCTAGTCTTGGCCCCAACGCAGTGGGCTTAGATTTAAGTAAAGCTATTTTTGAAAATATGATGCAAATGGAAAACATTCCAACCAACAAAGCATTAGAGTTTATTCGTAAAGAGTTTCATTTATTATTCGACTAATTCACTTATTCATGAGCGATAGCAACAAGCGAGTAACCGACTCGGGTATAGAAATTAATCCGTTATACACCCAACCTATTCCGATGGAAGATTTACCGGGGCAGTATCCATATACGCGCGGTATTCAACCTGACATGTATCGTGGCAGACATTGGACCATGCGTCAATACGCAGGTTTCAGTACTGCAGAGGAAAGCAACAAACGCTACAAGTATTTGCTGGCTAATGGCACCATGGGTTTAAGTGTAGCCTTTGATTTACCTACTCAAATCGGTTATGATAGCACACATGCCATGAGTGAAGGTGAAGTGGGTAAAGTAGGAGTGGCAATTGATACGCTGAAAGACATGGAAATTTTGTTTGATGGAATTGAGTTGGAGAAAATCACCACCTCTATGACCATCAATGCAACAGCTTCATCGTTGTTAGCTATGTACATCGCATTAGCTAAAAAACAAGGAGCTGATATTCAAAAAATATCAGGCACTATTCAAAATGATATTTTAAAAGAATACGCTGCTCGCGGAACATACATCTATCCGCCAAAACCAAGCATGCGCATTATTACCGATATTTTTGAATACTGCAGTAAAGAAGTCCCAAAATGGAATACCATCTCGATTAGCGGGTATCACATACGTGAGGCAGGTAGCACAGCTGTGCAAGAAATTGCATTTACATTAAGTAATGCAAAAGCATACGCAAAAGCCGCTATTGAAAAGGGTTTAGATATTAATGTATTCGGACAACGCCTATCATTCTTCTTCAATGCACACAACAACTTTTTTGAAGAGATTGCAAAGTTCAGAGCAGCGCGCAGAATGTGGGCCAAGATGGCTAAAGATTTAGGTGCTACAAATCCTAAAGCACAAATGTTACGTTTCCATACACAAACCGGGGGCAGTACGCTTCAGGCACAACAATCAGACACCAACATTGTGCGTGTTACGCTTCAAGCACTTGCAGCTGTTATGGGCGGAACACAAAGTTTGCATACAAATGGATTTGATGAGGCATTGAGTTTACCAACTGAAAATGCGGCTCGTATTGCATTACGTACTCAACAAATTATTGCATACGAAAGTGGTGTTGTTGATACTGTTGACCCAATGGGTGGAAGTTACTTTGTAGAAGAACTTACTAATCAAATAGAAGCTGAGGCTTGGAAGTATATCGAAAAGATAGATGCCATGGGCGGCTCAGTAAGTGCTATTGAGCAAGGTTATATGCAAAAAGAAATTGCTGATGCCAGCTACCGCTATCAAACAGAAATTGAAAAAGGAGAGAAAGTAATTGTAGGTGTAAATAAATTTACCGTAAAAGAAGAAATGGCTCCACCTATTTTCAAAGTGGATGATAGCATACGTAAAATTCAAACCGAAAAAATTGCACACGTAAAGGCATCTCGTGATGAGGCCAATGTTCAACGATTGTTATTGCAATTAGAACAACATGCCAAAGATGGATCTAATGTGATGCCCGGTATTATTGAGGCGGTTGAAGCATATGCAACCTTAGGGGAGGTTGCTGATGTATTCCGTAATACATTTGGTGAATATCGTGCTTAAATAACAAGTATGTTAAAACGTATTAGTTTTATATTGATTACGGCTCTGACAGCATGCTCAGGGCCGTATCAGTTTAGTTCGTATAAGGCACAGTCTGTTCGCATAAATAGAGATAGCCTGCAATTGTATGATAGCAGTGTAGCGCAACTTATTGCTCCATACAAAAGCAAACTAGATGAACAAATGAACGAAGTGATTGGCATAGCTGAGACAACACTAGTAAAAGAAATGCCTGAAGCCTCTTTAGGAAATTTTGTAGCTGATGCGTGTTTAACCTATGCCGGAAAACTTACTCAAAAGAATATCGACTTTTGTGTACTCAATACCGGAGGTATTCGTATCCCTTCTATACAGCAAGGAAACATATCTGTTGGCAAGATCTATGAACTCATGCCCTTCGATAATATGATTGATGTGGTAGAATTGAATGGTGAACAATGTTTAGCACTTTTTGCATGGATTGCGAAATGGAAAGGAGCGCCTGTTAGCGGATTAACCTTAAGTATAGTAGATGGTAAAGCAATAAACGTATTGATTAACAATCAACCTTTTGATGTAAATAAAACCTACCTAGTGGCTACAACTGATTTTGTGGCTAATGGTGGTGATGGTGCTACCATGTTTGCAAAAGGAGTACGCACAAGCACCAATTTTAAATTGCGCGATGCACTTATTGACTATGTTAAATTAACTCAACCTGTAAAAGGAGGAATCGGTGGACGCATCAAACAAAATTAACCGCAGAGGTTTTATAAAAACCGGAGCTAAGCTTGGAGCATTAGCTATGGTTAGTCAATTTCCATTAGCAGCTTTTGCCAAACCGGAATTAACTAAAATTACTATTCTGCATACTAACGATTGGCATAGTAGAATTGAGCCATTCCCGAAAGATGCAGGAAAGTTTGCTAATATGGGAGGAGCAGCTACACGCGCAGCATTGATAAAAAAGATTAGGGCACAAGAAGAACAAGTATTGTTACTAGATGCCGGTGATATTTTTCAAGGCACGCCATACTTCAACTTTTTTGAAGGAGAATTGGAGTACAAACTCATGAGTGCCATGGGCTATGATGCTGCAACACTAGGTAATCACGATTTTGATAATGGCATTGAAGGAATTGTAAACCAATTGCAACATGCAAAGTTTGAATTGTTAAACTGCAACTACGATTTCAGCAATACCTTGTTAAAGGATAAAGTAAAGCGATATAAGATATTCAATAAAGGCGGGGTAAAGATTGGAGTAATAGGCGTTGGTATTGATTTAAACGGATTGGTTCCAAACGAACTCTGGGCAGGAATAACCTACACGGATCCTATAGCTATAGCGAGTAATTTAGCACGTGAACTAAAAGAGCAAAAAAATTGTGACTACGTAATTTGCTTGTCGCACCTTGGTTATGAGTATACTAATGATAAATTAAGCGATAAAATTTTCGCTCAAAAATCAGCTCATATTGATTTGATAATAGGTGGCCACACTCATACATTTTTACCCGAACCAATTACACTAAAAAATACTCAAAATAAAGCAGTGATTATTAACCAAGTAGGTTGGGCCGGTTTACAATTAGGCCGAATTGAATTATTTTTCGACTCCTCTAAAACCCTTGTAAATAAAGGGATTGGCAAAAATGTGTACATCACCGATTCTGCATGTTAGCAACGTTGATAATTGTTGATACAAGTGCGAATTGTTCACAGAAAAAGATAGGTTATAAACACTATTTTTTGCCTTTTATGAAACATTAAAAATTTATAATTCGCTCCAAAAAACAACAATAACAACCACTTACAATTTGAGTGATATTTCCAAACAAAAAATTGCTCAAAAAAAATTTTTTTATTCACAATAAATACTCCATTTTCACAAACGAAAAGAGTATTGAAATATGATTGAAAAAACCGCAGAGAGTGTTTGGAATAACTGCCTAAAGCTTATTCAGGACAACGTATCCCCACAAAGTTTTAAAACCTGGTTTGAACCGATTAAGCCCGTAAAACTGGATAATAAAATTTTAACGATACAAGTTCCGAGTCAGTTCTTTTATGAGTGGTTAGAAGAACACTACGTGACCCTCCTCAAAAAAACCCTCAAACAAGAACTAGGTCCGGGCTCCAGATTAGAATACAATATTATTGTTGAGAACAGCAGTAATAATGCTAATCCATATGTGGTGAATTTGCCGGGTAGTAATAATACTAAGGTTGATTCACAAAATGTGGGCATGCCACTTAATTTAAGTAGCAACATCAAAAACCCGTTTATTATTCCTGGTTTAAAAAAGGTTAATATAGATAGTAACCTAAATGCCAATCAAAATTTCGATACGTTTATTGAAGGCGATTGTAACCGCCTTGCTCGCTCAGCAGGTTTTGCTGTTGCTAACAAGCCGGGTGGAACCTCTTTCAATCCGTTGATGATTTTTAGCGAAACAGGTTTAGGTAAAACACACTTGGTACAAGCTATCGGTAACATGATTAAACAAAACAGCAAAAACAAAGTTGTTTTATATGTGCCGGTTGAGAAATTCACCAACCAATATGTGGAGTCTGTACGTAACAACAGCAGTCAGGATTTCTTGAACTTCTACCAAAACGTAGATGTGCTTATTGTTGATGATGTTCAATTCTTAGAAAACAAACAAAAAACGCAGGAAATATTCTTTACTATATTTAATCACCTTCACCAACAAGGTAAACAAATCATTTTAACCAGCGACCGTGCTCCTAAAGATTTAAAAGGTATGGACGAGCGCTTGTTATCACGTTTCAAATGGGGCTTATCTTGCGATTTGCAACAACCTGATTTTGAAACACGTTTGGCCATCTTGGAACACATGATGTACAACGATGGTATTACCTTAAGTAGAGATGTGGTGGAATATGTTGCTCACAACATCAATAACAATATCCGCGAATTACGTGGTGCGTTAGTATCGTTGTTAGCACAAGCTTCGCTTAACCGTAAAGAGGTTACGCTTGAATTGGCTAAGCAAATTCTTAAGAACTTCGTTAAGAATTCTTCTCGCGAAATTTCTATCGAGTTTATCCAAAAATTGGTATGCGATTACTTCAGCATTCCGGTTGACTTGGTTAAATCAAAAACACGTAAACGTGAAATCGTTCAAGCTCGTCAAATCTCTATGTTCTACGCTAAAGATTTAACTAAGGCTTCATTAAAAACTATTGGTATGCATTTCGGTGGTCGCGATCACTCTACTGTAATCCATGCTTGCCAAACCGTTAACGATTTGATTGAAACGGATAAGAAGTTTAAATCTGATATCGAAGAAATTGGGAAACGTATCAAGATTAACTTGGTATAACACCTAACAATACTCTCTACAAAAAAGGCCGTTCAATTTGAACGGCCTTTTTTGTTTTATTACATAATCTGTATAATTATCTCTTCCACTTAATTGTTTCAATCATGTGCAATACATCCTTCTTCAAGTAATCCAAAACCGGACCTACACTATCAATATCTGTTTGCACATTGAAATATAAAGCACCACGCATGTAACTCTTAACGGTATCTGTTACATAAAATTGAAAGTTAGTAGCCGTGTTGCCACTAAGCTCATACACCATTCCACGTAAACGTTGGTTTTCAATATAGGTTTCAAAAATTTCATCGGCCTTTATCGTGTGTTTATATACTAACGTACGCGCATCTTCCGATAAGCGCTCCAACTCCTTGGACGATGTAACCTCATCATAACTAACATGTAGAGTAGCATTATATGGTTGATAGTATACATTAAACCAACATTTTTGTTGTTCAGCGGTAAAGTCGGGTAATACAACTGCATACTCAGGTATTTCAAATGAAAAACCGCAATCGTTATTATGTACCTTATATTGCTTTGCAGGAAACTCAAAGCGCTGAAAACCACGTGGCTTTGGCGTGTAATCATCAGAACAACTATTCAATAAAAATAAGCTGCCACACAGCAAACCAACTAATGTTAATCTATTCACCACTTTGTCCATTTAACACCTCTACTTTTACTCGTTTTATTCTGCGCTTATCTACTGATTCGATAACAAACTTAAATTCCTTGTAAGTAATTTCTGCTCCTTGTGAAGGCATCTCTCCTTCCAATTCCAGTAACATACCTCCTACCGTATCAGCATCATTCCTTGCTTCATCAAATACTTCTGTTTCAATGCCCATAAACTTACACATATCGTTAATCAACATTTTGGCTTCAAACACATACGTGCTATCATTCAAACGAGAGTATACCATTTCATCCTCATCAAACTCATCGTTAATCTCTCCAAAAATTTCTTCCAAAATATCTTCCATGGTAACAATACCCTGTGTACCACCAAACTCATCAACCACCAACGCCAAGTGTACACGTTTACTTTGAAACTCTTTCAGCAAATCATCAATTTTCTTACTCTCCGGAACAAAGTATGGTTTACGCACTATGGTTAGCCAATCAAACCCATCTGCTTGGTTTAAGTGTGGCAATAAATCTTTGATGTACAACACCCCAAAAATATTATCTAAGTTGTCGGTATAAACTGGCACACGTGAATAACCCCAATCATTAATTTTAAGTAAGAGTTGTTTGAATGGAGTATCCGATTTGATGGCAGTAATATCAGGTCGTTGTCGCATGATTTGCTTCACGTTGATATTACCGAAATTAACAATGGATTTAAGAATAATTTTCTCCTCCTTTGGGGTATCCTCTTCATTAGTAATATCAATAGCGTGGGTCAATTCATCAACAGATAACACGTGTCCCTTTTTAGTTACGCGTTTATCTATAATAGAGGTTGATTTCACCAAAAGGAACACAAACGGCTTCAACAATCGGTTCAGCATAAACATAGGCCAAGCCACAAACTTCGCTACACGTATATTATTTTGTGATGCGTAGATCTTCGGCATCACTTCACCAAAAAGCACCAATAGAAATGTGACAATAACGGCTTCAACAAAAAAGCCCAACAACGGTGCTTCCTCAAAATTAAACACAATACCCATAGCAATGGTAGATACCATAACGATAGCTATGTTTACAAAGGTGTTTGAAATGAGGATGGTAGCTAATAAGTGTTTAGGATGCTGAATGAGGTAGTTGATGTATTGTGCCGTGCGGCTTTGTTCATCCTCTGTAAGCTCTTCAATTTGCAATTTACTCAATCCGAAAAAAGCATTCTCGGAACTAGAGATAATGGCTGAACATAAAATAAAAAACACCACAACCCCAAAACTCAACAGTAAAGTTACGAGTTGAGGTGTAGTGACCGTGGTGTTAATAATCATTAACACTAAATTGACCGGAGGCTCTGCTGATAAACTACTTTCCAAAATTGTTTTATTAAATTAACACTAGGTATTAAAACGGTAAATCGTCCATACCATTCGAAGCACTATCACCACTTTCAGGAGCTGATGAAGTGTTTACTTCATTTGTCTGAGGTGCATTGCCGGAGTTATTATCTCCGCCACTATTGCCACTTCTCGACCCGAGCAAAGTTAGATTATTCGCTCTAATTTTTATACCTGTGCGCTCAACACCTTGCTGATCAGTCCATTTCTCTGTTCTAATCTTTCCTTCTATGTATACGGTAGAACCTTTTTTAAGGTACTTGTGAGCGATATCTGCTAAGTTATCCCAAAGTTCAACACGATGCCATTCGGTATCTGTTCTTCGCTCACCTGTTCTACTATCGGTGTATGTTTCGCTGGTTGCCACACTTATGGTAAGTACTCTTCGAGTGTTGTTTTGCCCCAATACACGTGGTTGTTCCGGATCTCTGCCTAAATTACCAATAAGAATAACTTTGTTTACGCTCATGTGAATTATTGTTTGTAGTAGTGAACTAAAATAGTTTGTGTTAAGGCAATATAGTGTTTAGGAAACGCTCAAGCAAACGCGGCACAGCAAAATCGTGTATGGCTTGTATTGGAACCTTGATAAATCCCCGATTGGCAGGAAGTTTCACATTTTTTCCACGCAAGTACCAGAAGTTAGCGTGCAAGGTTTGATGAGATAACTGATGCTTAGCTTGATACACCAACTCCATGGCGTACTTTTCATTTTCAAATAACGTACTCCATGCAGCAGTTTGATAGAGTGCTTCCACATCCACTACTACAGATTCAGTTTCCACCAGGGGAAATTCATATAACTTATTCCATATACCCTCATCCGATCGCTGTCTGATGTAAGTTTCCTGCTTACTAGTCTCCACAAAAACATAATTTAAATAGCGGTTGATTGGCTTTTTCTTTTTCTCTTTTACCGGGAACTCATACACCTTATCTTGTTTAAATGCCTCGCATTGCAAGCGCAAAACACAACTGCCACAAGTGGCTTGCTTAGGCTTACAAACTGTAGCTCCGAGTTCCATAATAGCCTGATTGTGCAATGCCGGGAATGATGTGTTCAATAAATCCTGAGCTAACTCGGCAAATAACTTTTTACCTGCGGTGCTATTAATGGGCTCGTCAATAGCAAACAAACGTGCTAACACCCGATATACATTTCCATCAACTACAGCAAAGGGTTCATTAAAAGCAAATGAGGCAACGGCAGCAGCTGTATAAGGACCAATTCCTTTTAGTTTAATCAGCTCTTCATAATGCTGAGGGAAGCTACCATCGCAAGTATCTCTGATGATGCGCGCTGTTTTGAGCATGTTGGCAGCTCGGTTGTAATAACCTAGTCCTTGCCACATCTTCATTACCTCGTCATCATTGGCATTGGCTAAAGCAACAACTGTTGGGTAAGTTGACGAGAAGCGCTGGAAATAAGGTAAACCCTGCTCTACACGGGTTTGCTGAAGGATAACCTCTGATAGCCAAATGAGGTAAGGATCTTGGGTATCACGCCAAGGCAATTCACGTTTATTTTTGGTGTACCAATCTAAAATTGGTGTTAGTATCGACATAACTCTGTAGCAACGAAAATAGTACTCTGATAATTTTTTACATCTTTTCGTGCATTTTGTTTTGAAATTCATACATTTGCAACCCGCTTTAAATAAAGTTGGGAAAACACAACCATTTGACTTTAAAGTTATTAATAGTTAAAAACCGTAGAAAATGACAAAGGCAGAAGTAATTGCAGAAATCGCAACCAAAACAGGAATTGACAAAACACAAGTTCAGGAAGCAGTTGAATCGTTCTTTAAAGTAGTAAGAACATCGATGACAGAAGGTAAAAACGTTTACTTCCGTGGTTTTGGAAGCTTTGTGATTAAGAAGAGAGCGAAAAAAATTGCACGTAACATCAGCAAAAACACCGCAATGGTGATTGATGAGCACTACATTCCAAGCTTTAAGCCGGCAAAAACTTTTGTTGACAAAGTAAAGAAAAGTGACACGGTTAAAACCAAAGCTGCTAAGTTAGCTGCAAAAGCTTAATGAAATTAAACGGCAAACAAATTTTGCTAATAACTATAGCGTTGGTAATTACCTTATCGCTATTTGTTATGGGTTACAAAACTCCTTTTGGGAACTCAAACCCAAAGGGAGTTGCTGTAGCTGCTCAGCAATTTGATGCCGAATCGTTCATCAACGAACAAAAAAACAAACTTCCAAAAGCTACTCAATCGCAACTTGATCGATTAGCTGAAGATGGAAAAAACAAAGAAAGTTTAGTGCAGTTGGCGAATTTATGGGACTCGTTAAATAACACTTATGCCGGAGCGTATTATACGTTTAAGTTGGCAGAGTTAGAAAACAACGAGATCACTTGGTTTGCGGCAGGCAGTAAATTTTACAACGTAGCCAACTTTGCTGGTGATAGCTTAATGATGACAAGCGCCATTATAAAAGCGAAAGAAGCATACAGCAAAGTAGTAGAGCTTAACCCTAAAAACCTACAAGCCAAAAATGCATTAGCAGTTTGTATCATACAAGCCGATAATGATGTAATGAAAGGTGTGGGTATGTTGAAGGAAGTGGTAGCTACGGATTCGAATAATGTTCAAGCTATTTTTACATTGGGAATGCTGTCTATACAGAGTAACCAATTTGACAAAGCGCAGGAACGTTTCGAAAAATTAATTAAACTTGAACCCTTTAATGCCGAATATTACTTTTATTTGGCAGAAGTTTACGCCAAGAGTGGTAACACACAACAGGCCATAAAAACTTACGAAACCTGCAAAACGCTGGTTAAGGATAAAGAGGCAAAGAAAGAAATTGAATCAATTATTAATAAACTAAATAAACTGTAACACTATGCCAAGCGGAAAAAAAAGAAAAAGACATAAGATCGCTACGCACAAGCGCAAAAAAAGACTTCGTAAAAACAGACATAAGAAAAAATAATTCTTAGTTTGATTAACCTCTTTTTTAGTTAAAAAAGATCTTACATAGTAAACCGTTCAATCTTGAGCGGTTTGCTGTTTTAAACCACGGTGTTGATATTGTGAATTTTGAACTAGTAATTAATAGTCATCCTAACGGTGGAGTTGACATTGCGTTAATGCGCGATAAAAAACTCGTAGAACTTCACCATGAGAAAGCTGACAACAATTTTGCGGTAGGAGATGTATACTTGGGTACAGTTAATAAACTGATGCCCGGGCTTAACGCTGCTTTCATTGATGTTGGTCATGAAAAAGATGCCTTCCTTCATTACCTCGATCTTGGTCCACAAATAAAGTCGCAGCTTAAACACATTAAGTTGTTGCGCAACAACCTAAACGCATCGGTTTGGCCCGAAGCCAACCAAAATGAACCCGACATTGAAAAAACGGGAAAAATCGGACAGGTACTGCAACGCATGCAACAAGTGGTGGTGCAGGTTACCAAAGAACCGATCTCAAACAAAGGCCCACGTTTAACATCCCAGCTTTCTTTAGCCGGAAGATACGTAGTTCTTATGCCTTTTGATGGTGTAGTTTCTATCTCCAAAAAAATCGTTAAAACTGAGGAACGCATTCGCCTAAAAAAATTGGTGCAAAGCATTAAACCAGCCAACTTTGGTGTAATTGTTCGTACAGTTGCCGAAAACCAGAGCGTTGAAGAACTGGAAAACGATTTAAAAGATTTAATGAAACGTTGGGAGCACCTTTGCACTCAACTTAAAACGGCTGTTCCCGGACAAAAAATCTTAGGAGAAAGTGAACGTACATTAACTCTTGTTCGCGATTTACTAAACGAAAACTTTACAGGTATTTACGTAAACGACAACTTTTTGTTGAATGCCATAAGAGGTTACGTAGAGAAAAAAGCACCTGAACTGGAGAAAATTGTAAAACTCTATAAAGGTTCACAACCTATTTTCGAGCACTATGGTGTTGACAAGCAAATAAAAACTGCTTTCGGAAAAGAGGTTAATTTCATGGGTGGTTCATACCTAATTATTGAGCATACCGAAGCTTTACATGTTATTGATGTAAATAGTGGAAGTATTGCAGGCAAAGAGGTGAATCAGGATGAAAACGCACTAAAAGTAAATTTGGAGGCTGCAGCAGAAATTGCTCGTCAGTTACGCTTACGCGATATGGGCGGAATTATTGTGGTTGATTTTATCGATCAAAAAACTGCCGGAAATAAACGCCTTGTTTACGAACGTTTGAAAGACGAAATGAAGGCTGATCGTGCTAAGCACAAGATTTTACCAATGAGTCCTTTTGGGTTAATTCAAATCACACGTCAACGTGTTAGACCCGAAATGAATGTGGTAACTGCTGAAAAATGCCCGACATGTGATGGCACCGGAGAAATTACCAATAGTATTGTAATTGTTGATGAGATTGAAAACAGGCTTAAGTACTTCCTCGAAAACATGAATATGAAAGGAAGCATCAGCATTGAAGTTCATCCATACATTTATGCCTATTTCACCAAAGGATTCTTTAATTCTATCCGATTTAAATGGTTGCTTAAGTATAAGCGCTGGATTAAGATACATGCCGTAAACTCGTTACACTTCGGCCAGTATCGCTTCTTGAATGCATCAGGAGAAGAAATCTCTATCTAATAAACACCACTTCGATTGCCGGCAAAAAAGAAGCCGGCAGTGGTAATCAAATATCTCCTGCCGGCTCGTGATTTTATCAATGAAAAAAGTATTGCCCTTATCTATTAATAAAAATGATGCCAAGAGCACATTTTGGGCTATTTATTTTATAAGCCACTGATTTTCTGTAATTTTAATTGCATCCAGATCTCACATTTCGTGTAAGTGCATATTTTTAACTACACTTGATACCATAATTGGACACTAATTTTAGACACATGACCATACAAGAGGCACAAGAAACCGTTGATCAATGGATAAAAACAACCGGAGTACGCTATTTCAATGAGCTCACCAACACGGCTATGCTCATGGAAGAAGTAGGTGAAGTTGCTCGCATCATGGCACGACAATACGGTGAACAGAGTTTTAAAGCTAGCGATAAAGAAGTAAACCTAGCCGATGAAATGGCGGATGTGTTGTTTGTTTTGATTTGTTTAGCGAATCAAACAGGTGTTAACCTAACCGAAGCACTAGAAAAAAACTTAGATAAAAAAACTAAACGTGACGCTACACGCCACAAGGAAAACGATAAGTTGAAATAAACTTAATCCGTTACTTTCTCAACCGTACCATACAACCACTTATTACCTACAGTGTAAGTGAGCCGAACTTGACTGCACATTTGAACACGCTTTTGCGGATTATACACAAATGCGAATACTTGTACTTTTCTTTTTTTAGAAACTCCTTGAAGTGGCAATACAGTTAAACTTACATTGGATTCTTTACTGCTATAACAAGTTGCTGATTCTGCTATCGTATTCCCTTGCTCGTCTAACACCTTTACAATTAATTGTGCAGTAGAATCTAGGCCGTAAACGCGAGTTGAAAAACGTAAAGGTTCATAGGCTTCTTGTTCTATTTGTAGCTCACTTCTATGTGCAAACTCCTCATTGGTTTCTGTAAATCGTAAGGTATCAAACTTCATTGTTCTCTTACCAAGTAAATAGGTCTCATGAAACAAACCCATGGTATGTGCTAACACCTCCGGGAAGTACAATTTAGCTACTTCAAAATAATTGGGGTGTAAATCAAAAGCATGACCAACCACTATCGTATCTGCTTTCGTTGATTGAAGGAGCCTTGCAAACTGCTCTAACGATAGGGAATCTATACGTGTATTGATGTAGTTCGGTTGATAGCTTGTTGGATGAATATAATAATCGAAATAAAACTGCTGATTACCATTCAAAAATAAGGGAGTACCCGATTGCGTGCTGTTTACTATTGTTGCTGAACTTGCTTGATAACCCTGGTTATAAAACAACGTATAATGTTTACGAGTAAATACCAACGCATAGGTTTGAAAAGAAAACAATAGAAGTGCTAACACAACAAGTGTAGGAGTTTTAAACCTATCAAAACCACTCAAACAGCATGCTAGTGCAAAAGGCAAAGCAAACAATAATGCAGGATATTGCAATACCGGGTTGCGTAAAACAGCATACAAATAAGTTATACCAAACGTTAGTACGAATACTAAACCAACAAACACAACATGCTTGGTAGTTTTGCGCTGTATAATTGAAACTAAAGTTAATACAGCACCCATTAAAAGTATGCAAAGCACCATTGGTGAGAAGTTTGTTGCGTACTCACTAAAATGTAGAATAAAACTTGGAGTAGGTTTACCCAGCCAAGTGCCTACCCCACCTACTTTCCATTGTGCTATGAAGATGTAAAGTTGAGGTGAATAAAGCAGAATACTGAACCCTGCTAGCATAAAGGCCAATTTCCATTGTTGCTTCTGAAGCACGCATGAAGTGAGCACCAAAATAATAAATGTGAGTATGGCTAAATAATGGGTACTTGCGATTAGTACAGTTACAAAAACCAAAGCTGCAAATTTCTTGCGCGTAAACTGAGTAACGCAAAATTCCCATAATAATCCTCCAATTAACACCAGTAATAAACCCATCGAATATGGCCTGGCTGTTTGGCTATGCATGATGAAAAATTGTGAGGGAATCATAAACAAGGCAACCAAAAAGCCTGTTTGCAGATTGATTAGTTTAGAGAAATAGTAATAAGCCACTCCTATCGATGCCACTCCGGCAACAATAAAAGGGAGTTTGAGTATCCATGCGTTATCACCAAAAAGTTTAACGTAATAAAACAAGAGCACTTGCACTAAAGCAGGATGTCCATCCGGTATTACGCCTTGTTTAATTAATGAGGTAAGTGAATCAACTTGTAAACGATATAATGCACTCAACTCATCGTTCATTAATGGAAGTTGAGTAAGGTGATAACTACGAAAAATAAATGCAAGCAACATCAACGATCCTGCAATGAACCACTTGCTTGTATAAAAAGTGGAAGATCGTTTTGGGGTACTCATACCAAATAACTAGGCAGTTTGCGAAGCGAAATTTATAATGTATTCACCCTGCATAATAGGTAACACAGGTGCGGTATTGAATTGCATACAAAACTGAACATCATCTTCTGCAGCATGCAGTGCTTTAAAACGCTTGGCATGCGATGACTCTCGAACAAACGACACTAAATCGTGTTGCATGGTTTGATAGAGTTGAGAAGCCATAAGCGCAGAATCGCAAGACACATTGAACTGACTTTGTAATCGTTGAACTAAGGCTCCTGCAAACAAGGTATCTTCTAAATTTACTTTATCCTTCCACCCTGCACATAGTAAAATCACATCATTAGGTTGTTGACTTAACCATTGTGTAAGCACATCAATATTTAGAAAACTTCCGATTGCAATTTGTGCGGCACCTAACTCTTTACTTTGCTTAATGGCTTTGGTTCCGTTAGTTGTGGTGAATGCTAAATTCTTATCCTTTAATAAAGGATTCATAAACTCGAAAGGAGAATTCCCCATATCAAAACCGGGAAGCTTCACTGCGTTTCGCTCGGCTGCACACAAAAAATCAAAGTCTTTAAATAACAAACACTCATCGGGAGTAGCTACCGGTAATATTTTTTGTATGCCTGTTTTAAAGGCCACACACATGGTGCTAGTGGCACGCAGAACATCAATAACAACAACTGTTTTACCTTGAACCTGATATAGAGGAAGCAAAGCCGGAGTATATACTACTTCAAGTGTTTTCATGGAAGTGTAACAAGGGTTATACCTTCATCATCTTTACGTGCAGCTTTTTGTTGAATACGCTTTAACACGTTTTCCCATTTAGGCACAACAGCTTCTACTGCATGATTGGTGAAGATAATAATGACATCATTAGAATAGCGCCAATACCGACTGGTATCGTAAGAATTATTTTTTACAGTAGCGAACTTTTCAATTTTCTGAGGTTCGCCTACCAGTTTAATAACATCAGGTTCACTTGTTCCGGGAGTTATTTTGCGGAAAGCTTGCGGTACACCTTGTGCGGCACACCAGCAGCTAAGCATTACACCCAAAACAAGTAAACCTGATTTCATGCGTGATTATAAAAATGGAATTTTTACCACTTTCGCTTTAATCTGCTTATCGCGAATCTCAATAAAGATTTCTGTATCAACTTTGCTATGTGCAGCTGCAACGTATCCCAAACCAATAGCTTTGTTTAAGCTTGGTGATTGTGTTCCTGAGGTAACTTCACCAATTACATTTCCCGCAGCATCTTTAATGATATGGTGTTGACGAGGAATACCTCCGCGTTCTAACATTTCAAATCCAACTAACTTTTTAGCAGCACCGTTATCTTTAATTGCTTTATGATGCTCTGACATGATAAACGATTTAGTGAATTTGGTAATCCAACCTAACCCGGCTTCAATTGGAGAGGTTTCATCATTAATATCGTTTCCGTATAAACAGAAACCTTTTTCTAAACGTAACGTATCACGGGCGCCTAAACCACATGGTTTGATATCAAACTCCGCACCTGCCTCAAATACCGCATCCCATAATTTACGAGCATGGTTGTTGTGTACGTACAATTCAAATCCTCCTGCTCCGGTGTAACCGGTATTTGAAATAATTACGCCTTCAATACCGGCCATTTCGCCCATTTTAAAGGTGTAGTACTCCATCTCACCCAAGTTAACAGATGTTAGCTTTTGTAATGCTTTAATTGCATTTGGACCTTGAACCGCTAACAAACTCATGTTATCACTCATATTTACCATCTCTACACCAAAAGTGTTATGCTTGGTAATCCAATTCCAATCTTTCTCAATGTTTGATGCGTTTACTACTAAGTAATATTCCGTTTCAGAATAACGGTACACCAATAAATCGTCTACGATACCACCTTTATCATTTGGCAAGCAGCTGTATTGAACTTTTCCATCTGTAAGTTTAGAAGCATCATTGCTAGTAACCAATTGAATCAAATCAAGTGCTTTTTCACCTTTTAACATGAACTCACCCATGTGGCTCACATCAAACACACCTACGCTGTTGCGCACAGCCAAATGCTCCTGAATTAAATTATTGTATAACACCGGCATGTTGTATCCGGCAAACTCAATCATTTTTGCGCCAAGCGAAACGTGTAAGTCGTTTAATGCTACGTATTTCATGTTGTTTGATTAAATATTTAGTAATGGGCGAATTTAACATTTTTTATGAATGGATGGTTGATTGTTCTGGGTTCGCAGTTTTTAGTTCTTAGTTCTTACTTCCAACATCTAACCTCTAACTTCCAGCCTCCAACTTCCATTCCTAGCTTCTCGGATGAAATTGCGTAATCACATCATGCAAATATTCCCGATCAAGATGCGTGTAAATTTCGGTAGTTGTGATACTCTCATGCCCTAACATTTGCTGCACAGCGCGTAGGTCGGCACCGGCCTCTACTAAACATGTGGCAAAAGAATGTCGGAGTGTGTGAGGAGAAATGTTTTTATGAATACCCGCACGCTTAGCCAAATCTTTTAAAATATAGAATACCATAACACGACTTAACCCTGTTCCACGTGCATTTAAAAATACGGTATCATTATGCCCGGTTTTAGGTGTAATGTGCGAGCGAACCGTATCGCGATATAGCTGAATAGCCTTGATGGCAATGCTGCCAATAGGTACTAAACGTTCCTTATTTCCTTTACCTAAAACACGAACAAACTCATCTGTAAAAGAAATATCTGAAAACTTCAACCCAACGGCCTCGCTTACACGCAGTCCACAACTAAACATAGTTTCAATCAGTGCCTTGTTTCGCATTCCTTCCGGTTTACTATGATCTATCATAGCCACCATCGCATCAATCTCATGCACATCTAGTACTTCCGGCAACTTTCGCTTTAGTTTAGGTGCCTCTAGTAACTCCGCGGGATTCTTATTCGTGATGTCTTCGAGCAGTAAGTATTTGTAAAATGCTTTTATCCCACTTAAAATTCGAGCTTGGCTCGTGGTACTCATTCCCAATTCCGTTATCCAACGTAAAAACTCGCGTAGTGTGACTAATTCCACTTCATCGGGTTGTACGTTTAACTCTTTGCTATCTAGGAACTGCGTAAGCTTTATCATATCGCGCATGTATGCCTCAATGCTGTTTTTAGACAACGATTTCTCTAATTGTAAATACACTTTAAAGCCTTTGAGGTATGAGCTCCAATTCACCATGCGCATTCAAAGTTGTTGAAATGGATGACAATAAACAACCCAGTTATGCTCCGTGTATCTGTGAATTGTTGTAATTGTTTATGTTTGTGTAAGAAGTTTACGGTATGAAAGTAATGATAATAAACGGACCTAATTTAAACTTATTAGGTAAGCGCGAACCTGATGTGTATGGCACCACATCATTTGATGAATATTTTCATGCCTTAAAAAATGAGTTTGTGCAATACGAATTGAGTTACTTTCAAAGTAATGTGGAGGGAGAACTCATCAACAAACTTCATGAAGTTGGCTTTAGTTACGATGCCATTGTATTAAATGCCGGGGGTTACACACACACCTCTGTTGCATTGGCCGATGCGGTAGCTGCCATTAAAACTCCGGTTATTGAAGTTCACATCAGTAATATTTTTGCTCGAGAAGAGTACCGACATGTATCCTTATTAGGCAAACATTGCAGAGGAAGTATCAGCGGTTTTGGGTTATTCAGCTATAAGCTTGCGTTGTTGAGTTTGAATTAACAACCATTCTAAGGCAATGAAGTGTATTCTTTATATTGTATCTTTTGTTTCGATTTGTTTGTCAAATGCACTGAGCCAAACCAACGATGAATTTTCAGTCAATTACAGCTTTATCAAAGATCCAATACTAAAAGGTAAAATAGATTTTGTTTTAGGTTACTCAGGAATTAAAAACAATGGTTTAGAACTTGGAATATCCAGAGGTTACAGAGGTTATGAAGGTTGGGCCTATGTTTACTCATCTTATCAATTAACTGTTGAAGTTTTCTCAAAAAACACCAATTTATATATTGCTCCAAAAGTTGGTTATTCTACATCAATTGCTTTTTTAAATTTAGGGGCGTATGTGATAAATTATGTTGATACCAAAACAGGAAATAACAACTTATTTTTCAGACCAGAGATTGGCCCTACATTTTTTGGAGTTGCTACTATTTTTTATGGTTACAATTTTGGGAACAATAGTAACAACCCAATAAACCATCACACAATTGGAGGACGACTTACACTAGGAAAAGGCTCTTTAAAAGGAATTACCTACTAAACCTCACACTGCTTAGCTCACTAAAGCGTTTTATTTTTTTCAAAAAGTGATCGGCCACAATACTGCCTTGGTACACTCCATGCAGTTTATGGAAAGGCAAAAACACGTGGTTTTGTTTACGTAGTTTCCACCATTTACCAAACTTAAAAAAGTAATGCGCATGTGCTTTGTGCACGGCACCACTATACTTTGGCAAGCCATTTAACAAGAAGAAAATGGAGCTCAACAAATCGAGTGTAGAGCGCACAGGTATTAACCAGAGTAAAGTACTTACCGGTAAATTCTTGGTAAGCATAATGAGGTTATTTCTGAAGTTAAGGTATGTTTTGTGTGAGCTCTGTTTATTAAGGGTTCCTCCTCCAACATGGTAAACAGTTGATTGGGGAACAACAACTAAACGATATCCATGCAATTGCATGCGCCAACACAAGTCTATTTCTTCCATGTGGGCAAAGAAATGCTCATCAAACCCTCCGAGTTTATGAAATACATCTGCACGAACGAACATACAAGCACCCGTTGCCCAAAATACCTGTTGCGTATCATCGTACTGCTTTTGGTCTGCTTCTAATTCTTCAAACATTCGTCCGCGACAAAAAGCATATCCCAATTTATCTAAATAACCACCTGATGCGCCTGCGTATTCAAACTGATTCTTGTTATTGTAATCAAGCATTTTGGGCTGAGCAGCTGCAATACGCTCATCCTTTTCCATCACTTCAATAATGGGTTCAATCCAATTAGGAGTTACTTCAATATCATTATTGAGCAACACGTAATAATCGGCTTGTACATAAGGTAATGCTCTATTGTAGCCACCTGCATATCCATAGTTTCCATCGTTAACTACCACCTGCACATTTGGGTAATATTGTTTTACCCATTCTACAGAGCCATCGTCAGAGTTGTTATCGGCCAACACAATCGTAAGGTTGCTGTATGTAGTTTGCATCAGTGCCGGAAAAAACTTTTCTAACAACTGTCTGCGATTCCAGTGAATGATAACAACTGCAACGTGTGGTTTACTCATCGCCTGATTTTTGATGCTTATTCTTGAATGGTACGAACACAAAATTGGCACCCTTGTCGGTTACCAATAAAATGCACATAAACTTACGTGGATCCTTGTAGGCTTCTTTAAACGATTGCTCCCTGGTTTTTGTTACCACATTCTTCTCCATTAAGTCCTCCAAAATAGTAGCACTAATGTTAAATGAACGTTGTACTTCACTCGCATCAATAATCATTTCACCTAATTTAATAGGCTCTTGATGCGCAATGAATACCGGAAACTTACTGAACCCTTCTGCTAAAATATCAGCAGAAACCTCTTTCAACATATCGTTGTAAAAAGCAATATCATCTTTCAGTAATTCTAAATTTACATTCAAATCGTTATCCATGCTCTGTCCTATTTCAATTCTAATAAAGCAATATTTTCTACGTGATGTGTATGCGGAAACATATCAACCGGTTGCACACGAGTTACCTTGTATTTTTCTTGCATTAAAGCAATATCTCGGGCCTGGGTAGCCGGATTACAACTTACATAAACCACTTTTGGTGCATTTGCATTTAGTATAGTTTGAATCACATCAGGATGCATACCTGCACGCGGTGGATCGGTAATGATAACATCAGGTTTACCGTGTTTTGCAAACAACTCGTCATTCAATACATCTTTCATATCACCGGCATAAAAATGGGTATGTGTGATATTGTTTAATGCGGCATTCAACTTCGCATCATCAATAGCCGATTCGATATATTCGACACCAATAACTTGTTTCGCTTGCTTTGAAACAAACAAAGCGATAGATCCAACTCCTGTGTATAAATCGTACACGTTCTCATTTCCTGTTAGCCCGGCAAATTCGCGGGTTTTACCATACAAGGCCAATGTTTGTAAGGTATTGGTTTGAAAAAATGATTTAGGACCAATTTTAAATTTCAAGTCTTCCAACCACTCAATTAAATGATCGTTGCCGGAATGCACAACCATTTCCAAATCGTAAATGGTATCATTTAGTTTTGGGTTGATGGCGTAAAATAAAGCCGTGATTTGAGGGAACTGCTGTTGTAAGTGATTTAAAATCGCTGTACGTTTTTCCTCATCATCACGTTTAAATACCATAATCACCATCCATTCACCGGCCTCGGTATTACGCAAAATAACATTGCGCAAAAAACCTTCCTGGCTGTATGGATTAAAGAAATCATATCCGTTATTCTTACCAAAATCGCGTAACGAATTACGAATATCGTTTGCTAATGTAGGTTGCAAATAGCAATGCTCTACATCAAAAATTTTATCAAATCTACCAGGCATGTGGTAGCCTAACCCTTTCAATTCTGTTTCCGATAAACGCTCTAAATCTTCACGATTATCAACCCATTTCCTATCCACAAAATTGTATTCGCATTTATTGCGATAGTAAGTAGTTTTTGCACTACCGATAATGGGATCTAACTCCGGGAAAGGAAATTTCCCTATGCGTTCAAATGCATCGTGCACTTGTTGTTGCTTGAAGCGAATTTGAGCCTCGTAGCTCATTTGTTGCGACTTACATCCACCGCACAAACCAAAGTGAGAACAAAACGTATCAACGCGATCAACACTTGGTTTTATAATTTGCTCGATGGTTGCAAAATTAAACGACTTCTTATTGCTAGTAACACGCACATTCACTACATCACCAGGTACTGCATGGTCTACCATCACTACTTTTTCTTCATGACGAGCAATGCACTTACCCTCACTGCCCGCTGCAATAATTTCTAAATTTTCTATCGAAAACGGTTTAAACTTCCTCTTACCCATAAAGGTGCGAATATAGGGCAGGGAATTGAGATAAAGGAATGGTACTTTAAAGCCTAAATAACGTTTACTTCAGGGTTAATCGTTACCCCAAATTTCTCTTGAACGCTGGCTTGAATATCCATGGCTAGTTGCCAAATTTCACTGCCACTTGCACCACCATAATTCACCAATACCAAGGCTTGGTCTTTGTGCGAACCGGTATGACCAACCACTTTTCCTTTCCAACCGCATTGCTCAATTAACCAACCGGCAGCCACTTTTACATTACCCGGAGTAGTTGGATAACCCACAATAGTTGGGTATTGCGCTTTTAATGCATCGAATTGAGATGAACTGATTTCAGGATTTTTGAAAAAACTACCGGCATTACCTAACACTTTTGGATTGGGTAATTTACTCTCGCGGATAGAAATTACGGCATCGCTAATTGCCTTAACCGATGGTTCTGTTATTCCATTTTTTTCTAGCGTTTGCTGAATAGAGCCATACGACACATTAAATACCGGATGTTTACTTAGTTTAAACGTAACAGAAGAAATAATGTATTTGCCTTTAGCCTCATGCTTAAAAATACTCTCGCGGTAACCAAATTTGCAATCTGCATTAGAGAACGTAACCATATCTCCGGTGGCTATTTCAACTGCCTCCAAACTATCAAACGTATCTTTAATTTCCACACCGTAAGCTCCAATATTTTGCATAGGAGCAGCACCAACACAGCCCGGAATCAAACTTAAATTTTCAACTCCACCTATATTTTGTGCAATGCAATGTAACACAAAGTCGTGCCATACTTCTCCGGCCATTGCTCTAACCCAAACATGTTCATCCGTCTCTCCTACTTTTTCAATGCCCTTCAAATTCATCTTAATCACCATCCCATCAAAATCTTGGGTAAGAAGCACATTACTTCCACCACCCAACACTAATAGTTTTCTGTCGCTTAAATTAAAAGCAGCACATAATACTTGAAGCTCTTCCAAGGTGTTAACTACCACAAATTCTTTGGCTGATACATCTATTCCAAAAGTGTTGTACGATTTAAGTGAAATATGTTGCTGGATGTTCATCGGGAGGCAATTAAACAAAAGCCGTTTAAAATTCAATGCTAATTTTTCAAACACTATATTCGCAGCGTGAACATCAAACTTCCGCACGTTAGTATCTTATTGAAAAGATTGGCATTAGCCTATCTTTTATTTACAGTTACTCGGCTGATTTTTCTCTTTTTCCAATGGTCGGCATTTTCTGCCGCTGATGTGATTCAACTTTTCAAAGCGTGTGCATTGGGGCTGTGGTTTGATACTTCAGCCATCATGTATACGTTCGGATTGTTTATTATACTTCACCTAATTCCTCTTAACATTCGCAACCACCGCAATTACCAACTTGCTCTAAAAATTTTATTTATTCTGAGTTGTACGATAACCACATTACTCAACTTAATAGATGTGGGATATTTTAGCTTTAGTGGAAAACGTAGCGGTTTTGAATTGATTAAAATGCAGAGTGCTCAGAATGCATCTCCGTTGGTATATGTAATCGACTTTTGGTATTTGGCGTTGATTTTGGTGGTGCTAATAGGTTTGAGTTGGAAGTTGTATCCGCGACTTAAGGTAACTTCGTTCACCCAAAAACTTAAACCCACATTTTTGGAGGTTTTAGTCATGTTGGTATTCGGTACGCTTTCGTTTATTGGAGCCAGAGGCAGTGTGGGACTGAAACCATTAAACACCATGGATGCTGCCAATATAGTTGGACCAACGTTAACGCCACTTGCTGTTAACACTCCTTTCCAACTATTGCTATCTATTGGTCAAGTTGGGGTTGAGGAGAAAACCTACCTTACTTCCAATGAGCTTAATTCGTTCCGATTAACACAATGGAAAACGAAGGATACTATTCTTAATCAAGGAAAAAATGTAGTATTAATTATTGTAGAGAGTTTAGGGAAAGAATATGTAGGCGGCTATAATAATGGCAAAGGTTTCACTCCGTTCATCGACTCGTTAATGCAACACAGTGTAGTTTATTCGCATGCCTATGCAAATGGAAAAAGAAGTATAGAAGGAATCCCCGCCCTTATTAGTGCATTACCAAGCTGGATGCAAGGCGACTACATCAATAGCTTTTATCAAACCAATACCTTACCAAGTTTAGGATTTTACTTATCGCAGCAAGGTTATGATTGCAATTTTTATCATGGTGGTAAAAACGGAACTATGAGTTTTGATCGTTTCGTGGCGCAGACTCAAGCCGGTAAATATTACGGGCTGAATGAATATCCAAATCAACAAGAATTCGATGGGAATTGGGGTATTCCTGACGAGCCCTATTTGCAATATGTTGCATCAGAATTAACACAGAAAAAATCACCCTTCTTTGCCACTGTTTTCACGCTTTCTTCACACCATCCTTACAAACTCCCTAAAGGATATGAGAGCAAGTTTACAGGAGGGACTCTTCCAATTCATGCCACCATACAATATGCAGATTATGCATTGAAACGCTTTTTTGAAACTGCCCAAAAACAACCTTGGTATTCAAATACTATGTTTGTTATTACAGCAGACCACAGTAGTGAAAACACGTTACCCTACTATCAAACCATACAAGGCAAATACGAAATTCCTTTGCTTATTTTCAATCCAAAACAACCTACAAAACAAACTATAGAAGCTACTACCGATCAATTGCAACTTACACCAATCATATTGAATCAAGTGAGTAAACCCAACACGTCATTTTTCAGTTTTGCGAATGCATATGCGATACAATATGATGGAGGTTTGTATCAACTCATATCATACCCTTTTGTATTGCAGTTTGATGGAGAGAAAAGTATTGGTTGGTATGATGTACAAGCAGATTCGTTGATGAAAAATAACCTCATCAACCAGGGCACGGCAAAAGAAAAAAGAAGTGAGTTAGAGCGTAACTTAAAAGCTATTATACAAGACTATAACAGCCGACTGATTCACAACCAATCGCACTAGTTACTTTTTACGCATACGTATTAGTGCAACTACGCAAAGCACCACAAGAGCAATACTTCCAAATAATTCTAAGAATAAAGCTGTTTTCATCATTCGTTTAATTCTCGTTGTGTTTTTTTAGGTAGCGAACTTACCACTAAATCGTATGAATGCTGCACTAATTCCAACAATAACTTATCCGGTAAGTCCATATTGTAAACTATGGTGTTCCAATGTGATTTATTCATGTGAAAACCCGGAGTAACAGCAGTATAATCGGCTCGTAACTCCAAAGCATATTCCGGATTACATTTTAAATTACATCGATCAGGTTCGCTAAAACTAGTGAGGGCAAACATCTTACCCATAATCTTAAACACCAAAGTGTCTTCTCCAAAAGGAAAAGTTTCCTCTGTGCCTTTCAACGACAAGCAAAAATCCCTGAATTGTTCGATATGCATTAGATGATGCGATAACCAATGGTGAATTGCCACATGTTACTACGCGTACTGTAGTTTACCGATTTACCGGTAGTGGTATTAATGGTCTTTCCTAAATCACCAATACTACCATCATAACGTACATCAAGCACAATTTTTTGCAAGTTCAAGCCAATACCAATTTGATAACCCACGGTTGCACTGTTGAAGTTATCTTTTGAGAAAAATGGATCTTTTAGGGATGTGGGTGCTTTTTGATTAGCTGCCAACAAAAATTGAAAGTTAGGACCTGCATAAAAACGTAATGCAGTTAATTTGTATCCAACCAAAATAGGTACATCAATATAATGCAATTCATTTGTTACGGTTTGCTTGCTTGAATCAGCAAATACGCCATTACGTTGTGAGTACAATACTTCAGGTTGCACAAACAAACCTGCCGCACCTAACTTGGCAAAAACTCCACATACAAAACTCGTAGTAGTGTTTGGACCTCTTAAATTAGGAGCCTTAGTTAAAGAACCTTGATTAACTCCGGCTTTTACACCAAGATGAAAGGATTGTGCATGAGCAAAAACTGCCATACATAACACAACAAAAAATAAGCTGCATTTTTTCATATCTCAAAAATAAAAAAGCGCCTGCACATTTTTGCATGCAGACGCTCTTAAGTTTTTTATGACCGTAAATTAGTTGTAAGCAGGTAAAAAACCGTACTGTTTGCCTAATTCCAATTGGTTTAACAAGAAATCGGTTGGATACTCCACTTTCACATCAATAATTTTATCGCCATCCATTACAGGAACCAACTTTGGTTGAATAAAGCCTTTGTAAGGGGCAACGTTTAATTTCTCAAAACGCTCACGAACTTCTTTTAATAAGGTTTGATCTACTTTTACACCGTAACCTTCTACCAACGCAGTTGCTGCTTTGTAATCACCTTCAGATTTAATGCGTTGGATTTCGCGTAATAATTGTCCGAAAATCTCACGAAGCCTTTCGTAATTATTCACCTTCACATATGTTTTACCATCTTTTTTTACCCACTCAATAACATTCTCTGCTTTACCTTTTTCGTATGCCCACGATGCTACTAACTGACGGTTACGCATGTGTGCCTCTTCCAAGTTTTCGCCAAGAGGAATGCGTGTTAATTGAGTAATTAATCCGTTACGGATGTAACCGTCATACTCGCATTTACCAACTTCTAAACTTGGCATCACTCCTATATCCACTAACTTTTGATCATAAATATAATACAAAGCAACTAAGTCAGCACGAGCTTCCTCTAATGTACTTGCATAGTTTTTTAAGGTTTGATCCGGATCGCCAACACCTTTGTTAATTTGACCTGATGCGTGTCCGATTACCTCATGCATGTCGGTATGTAAATCACCGGCAAGTGAACCATATTGTTTGTTACGTTCAATTTCTTCAGGAGTTAAAGCAAACTCTTGCATCATTGGACTTTTAGCACCAACTACATTATATGAGTGAACAATATTTCCTAACGAAACAGATTTTGAACCGTGCTGTTGACGAATCCAGTTTGCATTTGGCAAGTTGATTCCAATAGGTGTTGAAGGAGCTGCATCACCTGCCTCTTGGATAACTGTAATTACTTTAGCCGTAATACCTTTAACTTCTTTCTTTTTGTGCTCAGGCATCAATGGTGAGTGATCTTCAAACCATTGTGCATTTGATGCGATAGTGGCAATACGTTTGGTAGCTTCCATATCTTTCATCGATACAACCGATTCAAACGAAGCACGTTTACCAATCGCATCACCGTATACTTCAATAAATCCATTCACTACATCTAAACGACTTTCAGTATCGTTAACCCAAGCAATGTTATACTCATCCCATTTCTTCAAATCACCGGTTTTGTAGTACTCAACCAATAACTCCAAAGCACGTTTTTGTTTATCGTTCTCAGCAACAGTAACCGCCTTCTCTAACCAGAACACAATTTTTTCAATAGCCGGAGAATACATGCCACCTACTCTCCAAACTTTCTCGGTAAGTGCACCATTCTCTTTTACCATCTTACTATTCAATCCCCACGAAATAGGTTGCTCATCATTTTTGTTAATACGTGAGTTATAATAAGCTTCAACCTCTGCTAAAGTTACACCTTCATAAAAGTTATTTGCTGATGCTTTAACGTTATCAATCCCAACTCCTAAATCTACAATTTTTGCATCTACTTTTGGATCGAAAATGATAGGCTTCATTTCTGCTAAAAATGCATCAACCGATTTCCCATTTAGTGGTAGTTGTTCGGCAGGTGTAGCTTTCACTGCTTCAGCAAAAAAATCAAACGAACACTCCGGAACAAATTTGATGTTGCTGTAGTGGTGATGAACACCGTTAGCAAAAAATACTTTCTTGGCATACGTTTCAAGCTGTTTGTATGCCTCTGTATTTTTATCGCCTTTGTAGTTACTAATTACTGCTTCCAATGTTTTACGAATAGTAAGATTATGCTTGTACTTTTGATCGTAAATCATATCGCGGCCACAGTTAGCAGCCTCATATAAATAATAAGCCAACTCTTTTTGCTTTGGAGTAAGTTCTTCAAAGCCCGGAATTTCGTAACGTAATACTTGCAAATCAGCGAAGCGATCACATTCGTAGTTAAACGATGAACCGCCATCTGTTGCACCCGTTTTGTTGTCGCTTTTACAACTGTGCATTAACACGCCTGCACCCATTGCCGATAACATCATCATGGTTTTAATTTTCATATAAATAATAATTAGTAATCTTTGTTTAGTGAGGCAAAGCAAGCAATTAACGCAGTAAAAACAAAGCTCTTTACACAAGCGGATAAAATTGAGCATAATACCCTATACTCGCAAGTAAATGATGAAGCAAACAGACTTAAAAAAGTTATTGGACAGTAAAGTAAAATCGTTTAATCAACCTGATTTTATTCCAAGCGATCCTATTTGCATTCCACATCAATTTAAAAAGAAACAAGACATTGAAATTGCCGGATTCTTTGCCGCAATTTTCGCTTGGGGGCAACGGGTAACCATCATCAATAAATGTAACGAATTACTTGAGCGCATGGATCACGCACCTCATGATTTTGTGTTACACCACACCGATAAAGAACTAAAACGTCTTATCGGTTTTAAACACCGTACCTTTAACGATACCGATTTACTATACACTATTCACTTCTTTCATCAGTGGTATCAAAAAAATAATTCGTTAGAGCAAGCATTTAGTAACGGCATACGTGCAAAAGACGAAACCGTAGAACATGGATTGAATCATTTTAGAACCACTTTTTTTAGCTTAGATGATGCTCCTCAACGCACCAAAAAGCACATTGCCTCTCCTCAACAAAAATCGGCATGTAAGCGCATTAACATGTATTTACGTTGGATGGTAAGAAAAGATAATAAAGGCGTTGATTTTGGCATTTGGAATGAGATAAAAGCAAGTCAGCTGGTATGTCCGGTTGATTTGCATGTGCAACGTGTTGCCACCAAGTTGGGTTTACTTACCCGCACCCAAATCGATTGGGAGGCCGCATTAGAACTTACACAACAGCTTCGCATATTGGATAAGCATGACCCTGTTAAATACGACTTTGCCTTATTCGGTCTAGGAGTGCTGGATAAGTTTTAGGTTGATTTTATAAGCCAAAACACGCTACTTGCAACTCAAATTAATGAGTATGCATTACCACGTTTCCATTGCCGATACCAAAAATCACTTTATTCAACTTCAATACACAATTCCTCATATTCATCAAGATTATATTGAAGTGCAACTCCCTGCCTGGCGTCCGGGCAGTTTCGAATTACAAAATTTTGCCAAAAATGTTCGTTGCTTTGAGGTGAAAGATAAGAATGGAAATCCGGTTGAGTTCAGAAAAATTAGTAAAGATCGCTGGCTTATTACCACGAGGAATAACACCGAAGTAATAATCAGTTATCAATACTATGCAAACCAGCCCGATGCCGGAGCATGTTTCGTTGACAAGAGTTATTTGTACATTAACCCGGTGCATTGCTTCATGTATACCGAAGGAAG
>JACCDH011644403.1_pt1 | contig 31842 bp, 30 predicted proteins | sample 7442481 | NCBI WGS metagenome assembly JACCDH01 (sample SAMN15323433, study PRJNA562643) | freshwater metagenome | isolation source: river surface water | place: USA:Blue River Watershed | collected 2017-08-15
CAATCAATATTATCTGCAAGAGATGGCAAGAGATAAGGATTGCCATACCTGATATTGTACGGATCGCTGTAATCAATGTTTGGATTAAGTTCGCCAATACCCGGGCGACGAATCGTTGCACGATACACCAATGCCGTATTCATGCTTTTACTGAACTCTTTTCGAATAGTCGCATTGGGTAATACATTCCAATACTTATTGGCCGTGTTGGTGGCATTTCCTTTAACGATATCAAAGTACATATCTGTTAGCTCAGCTTGCGCGCCAAGATTAATGCGCCATTCTTTGGGCAATCTGAAATTCAATCCAGCTCTTACAGTAAATACCTGTTGATGAAACCAGAAATCATTGCTCAGTGCATCATTGGGAACCATTGCCCCATCTACCTTGCGCAGGAAATTGGTATTAAGAGTATTGTGAAAATTGCTCTTGGTATAAGTGAGTCCAGTAGAAAAACTATTACCCTGCTTCTTAAACGGGCGATCGTAATTCAATCTGAATGACCAACTATTGCTGATATTATTAAAGAACTGTGATTGTGTTGAATCAACACCGGTTGGCAACAAACTTCCATTCAGAAATTGCTGAAAGAAATCGCGATCATTATCATTCTTGCCTGTGTTCGCTAAAGCCATCAAACGCAGCACTTCTCCTGCTTTTTTCCCACGTAAAGTATACGTAAGGTTTAACCCATGGCCATAGCCCATTCCATTACTAGCATTCTCACGATTACTCACTCTCCAGATATCTCCGAAACGATTGATATTGGTAAATCGAGTGCGACTATTATTATCAAAGAAATTCAGGTTGCCGTTATATGTAAAACTTAGGTTTTGTCGCTTTGTTAGTTCATATTCTAATTGCGTACGCCAGTTGGGGCGAATATTTTGGTTATTGAAACTACCATCTGTATGAAAACGATTGCTAGAATCTTTGTAAATATTTTCACGACGAGAATAACTACTACCAACAAACTGACTCGCACCAACATTCACCGTATTGGTGAATGAGATTTTTTGATTGCGATAGCTTAGATTAACACCTAGGTTTGCTTCACCCCTTGTACCAGCCGTTAAGTTCACTCTACCAATCCAACCAATCTTACCTTTCTTGGTAACGATATTGATAACGCCGCCTGTTTCAGTAGCATACTGTGGTGGTGGATTGGTCATGATTTCTACCTTCTCAATACTACTACCCGGCATACTTTCTAATAAATCTTGTAATTGCTGAGCAGTTAATTCAGTGGGCTTATCATCAATCAAAATCTTTGGTTCCTTACCCTTCAGTAATATTTTTCCGTTGGGATCATTATTGATCAAGGGCATATTCTTCAAAATCTCTGCAGTTGATGCACTACTGTTAAGCGCACTTTCTCCCACATTATAGGTAATCTTACCGTCTTTATTTTCGATCAAAGGTTTCTCAGAATAGACTACAACATCCATCAATTGATTAGAAGATGTGTTCAGCTTAATATCACCCAGATTGAAATCGTATCGTTCTGCACGCAGATAAATGCTATCCATTTCCAACGTACCATAGCCCATGACTTGCACGCGTAGCTTGTAGTAGCCCATATCGAGCTTCAGAAACTCAAAACTTCCATTCTTATCCGAAACCTGCTGGTATTTCTTCAGGCTATCTGCCCGATTAATGAGTGCCAGAGTTGCAAAAGCCACTGGCTTGTTTGTTTGTCCGTCTACTAAAACACCGGTTACAATGCCCAAAGCCTTGCGCTGCTCAGTATTGTCTGTCTGCGCTGTTGATTGTAAAAGGGCGAATGCAAGTAGAAATGCTAAACAGTATCTCATCACTATTCATAAAATTAGCCAGCAATCATGGCTTCAGCTATTTTTTTTGACGAGCGGGCGACTATTTTTGCGGCCAAAATAAGCGAGATGGTCATTTTATACGGCATACCCAATTGTGATACAGTAAAAAAAGCAAGAACTTGGTTAGATGAGCAGGGCATCAGCTATACATTCCACGACTTCAAAAAAATGGGCATAGACCAAAAGCGTATTCAGCATTGGGTTGACACTATGGGCTTAGAGGTTGTCCTGAATAAAAAAAGTACTACCTGGCGCGGCTTAAGCGCTGAGCAACAAGCGAGTGCTGCCAATAAGAAAAAAGCCATCCAGCTAATGCAAGAAAGCACCAGCCTGATGAAAAGACCGGTGCTTGAAAAAGATGGTAAAGTACTGGCAATTGGCTTCGAGGAAGCCAAGTACAACAGTTTATTTTAAGAGCTGCTGTAAAGTCTTCAGCAGATCCGGGCCGCGAAGGTTTTTAGCAACAATAATGCCTTTAGGATCTACCAAGAAGTTTTGAGGAATACTCTCCACACGGTATTGCTTAGCAACAGCGTTGTTCCAGTACTGCAGATCGCTTACATGTGTCCAAGTAAGGTTATCATCTTTAATCGCTTTCAACCAACGATCGCGGCTTTGATCTAGTGAAACACCTAATACGGTAAAGTTTTTATCCTTGAATTGCTGATAAGTGGCTACGACATTGGGGTTTTCTTCGCGGCAAGGTCTGCACCAGCTTGCCCAGAAATCGACCAGTACATATTTGCCACGAAGTGAACTGAGCGAAACAGGATTATTAGCTGTATCATTTTGCGTGAAATCAATTGCAGGCAAACCAATTGCACCAATCTTGGCATCAGCAATCGTTTCTTTGAGCAAGTCAGCAAAAAAGCCAGTCTTAGCAGTTGGCTGCAATTCATTATACGCAGTTTCCAATTCAAGTGGCGAATCGAATAACTTGTTGATCGCATAAAGCACAAATGGGCTAACTGGTGATGCTGGTTTTTCCTTAACGAAATTGGTAGCAGTCACCAATACTTTACCAATTGCTTTTTCATATTCGCCGATGAGTAGTTGTCGCTTACCCATATCCTGCTCTTTTTGCAATCTAGCAGATAGTTTGCTTAGTGTATCCTTCAGCGGTGTGAATCTTTGCTTGTACAAAGCATAATCATCATTCGCTGTAGAACCTTTTACCAAAGCAGCATTCCATTTGGTGCCGTCGGCTGCTATCGTCACCTGATCGCCGGGCGCTAAAAACATATCAATTACTTTCTTTTGCTGCTTCAACTCCAACTGAACCAATGTTGGCGAGCTAAGGGTAAAGTTGGCATTGAATGCACCCTTTACCAATTTAGCACTGGACAATTCTTTTCCCTCTGCATCAGATAATAATACCGCTGCACCTTCGGGAATGTTTTTCAGGGTAGCTTTCAACTGATTTTGCTGAGCCATCAGACTCAGTGGCAACAATGCTGCAACAACAAGAATAATTCTCATGATTATTTTGAATGACGATTTCTAAGTACTTCAATTACTTCCTGCAAAGTATGCCCTTTGGCGTTAAGTAAAAGCAAATAATGGAATAACAAATCTGCCGCTTCTCCCAGAAAAAGCTCTGTATTATCGTCCTTTGCTTCAATGACCAGCTCAACTGCTTCTTCCCCAACCTTTTGGGCAACTTTATTGATGCCTTTGGCGGATAGTCTTGCTACATAAGACTCTTCCGGAGAAGCTTTTCTTCTCAGGTTGATAATATCCTGCAGGTAAAAAAGAAAGTCCTCAGAATGATTTCTTTCATTCCAACATGTATCTGCACCCGTATGACAAACCGGACCAAGTGGATGCGCTTTAATGAGAAGGGTATCTTTATCGCAGTCGACTGAAATAGATTTTAGCTCTAGAAAATTACCACTCTCTTCGCCTTTTGTCCACAAACGTTGTTTGCTTCTACTGTAAAATGTGACTTTACCAGTGCGTTGTGTTGCATCCAACGCTTCCTGATTCATAAAGCCCAGCATTAATACTTTCTGCGTCTGAATATCCTGCACAATGGCCGGCACCAGTCCGTCTGCATATTTCGAAAAATCAACTTGCATAATCAATGTTTATAATCGTACAGAAATTCCTTCCTTTTGCAAATACTGCTTCAACTCCGGAATACCAATCTCCTTGAAATGAAAAATACTCGCTGCCAATGCGGCGTCTGCTTTACCAGTAGTGAACACATCTGTGAAATGTTCCATTGCACCACCACCACCACTAGCAATTACCGGCACAGGCAACAACTCACTCAAAGTTCGGGTGATTTCCAATGCAAAGCCTTGTTTTGTGCCATCATGGTTCATGGAAGTCAGCAGTATTTCTCCAGCACCCAAATCTACCGCCTGTTTCGCCCAATCAATGCAGCGCGTATCTGTTTTCGTTCGTCCACCATTTAGATACACATACCACTGTCCGTCATCTTCCAATCTCGTATCAATGGCCAATACCACGCACTGACTACCAAATTCACGAGATAATTCATGAATCAGCTCCGGTCTTTTAAACGCAGCTGTGTTAACTGAAATCTTATCTGCACCATTTTGCAACAAAACCTGTACATCTTCCACGCTGCTGATACCACCACCTACTGTAAAAGGAATGTTGATGTGATGGGCAATTTTATTCACCAACTCACTCAATGTCTTTCGCTTCTCCACCGTAGCGGTGATGTCCAAAAAGACTAGCTCATCTGCGCCTTGCTGCGCATATAATGCGCCCAACTCCACGGGATCGCCTGCATCGCGCAGGTTCACGAAGTTGGTGCCCTTTACGGTTCTACCATCTTTGATATCTAAACACGGGATGATTCTTTTAGTTAGCATTTATGATTTGAAATTTACAATTTGAGATTGATCATTGATAATTTTTACGAACTGCGATCTTTAAACTTCTGTCCTTTATAAGGCGACTTATTCAGGTATTGGATAAAACCAGCAATCCCTGATGCTAGCTTATCGCACAATTCATATAAATCATCAAATTCACTTTGCACGATATAACCTTGATCCACTGCTCTGTACAATTGCGATTTCTCCTCGCCACAGGAGCCTTTGGCAATACCTAGAAATTGTACAAACTCTAATCGCGAAGATCGTTCAAAGCCTTCAGCGATATTATCCATTATTGAGCCAGAGGCGCTCCTAATCTGATCTTTAAACCGATAATCTTTTTGAAAATTGCCTTTCTCGCTCAATTCAAATACTTTATTTGCTAAGACTCTAGCTTGTGCCCATAATTCTAAATCCTCAAAACGCTTTATGGTTGCCATAATCTCAAATATCAAATCAGAAATTTCAAATCTTTTAATGAAATTCTGTTCTCATAAATCGCCTTTCCAATAATCACGCCCGCACAACCTGCTTCCCGCAAGGCAAACACATCATCCAATTCGGCCACGCCTCCACTGGCAATCAAATGCAGCTCAGGAAACTTGTCTTTTAATGAGCGATACAAATCTGTGGCAGGACCTTCTAGTTTGCCATCCTTACTCACATCGGTACAAAAGATTTGTTGTACGCCTTTTTGTAGATAGTCCTGAATAAAATCATACACCCATATATCGGTGGTTTCTAACCAGCCTGAAACAGCAATCTTTTCTTGCTTCACATCAGCACCTAATAAAAACTTATCTGCACCGAACTGTAACAGCCAAGCAGCAAAGGTTTCTGGCGACTTGACAGCCAAACTACCTATTGTTGCTAGAGCAGCACCAGAATCAAAGACGATACGCACGTCCTTCTCCTGCTTAATGCCGCCACCGAAATCAATCACCAGATTGGTTTTACCGGCAATCTTCTCCAACACTTTCCAGTTCTGCACTGCGCCAGCTTTGGCGCCATCCAAATCCACTAAATGCAAACGCTGCAAGCCTGCATCCTGAAACTGCAAAGCAACCTCCAGCGGATCTTCATTATAGATTTTCTTTTGTGCGTAATCACCTTCGGTTAGGCGCACACATTTTCCTTCGATAATATCAATCGCAGGAATAATCGTAAATCCACTCACCTTACTAGCATCATTGTTCACTGACATTCAACTCTTTTATAAAGCGATAAAATTTTTTAATAACTGCTCACCCACTACAGCACTCTTCTCAGGGTGAAATTGCACCCCATAAAAATTATTTTTATGTAATGCGGCACTATAAGGAAGCACATAGTCCGTCGTAGCAATGGTATGCTCACCCAAAGCTGCATAATAACCATGCACAAAGTAGTAATAAGCACCTTCCTCAATACCCTCAAACAATGGCGAACGCAAATCACGCACACCATTCCAACCAATCTGTGGCACTTTTAACCCTGTAACACCCGATTGAAACTTTCGAACTGTTTCATCAAACACACCCAGACAGGTCGTATCATTCTCTTCGCTATGCTTGCACAATAGCTGCATACCTAAACAAATACCTAATACAGGTTGCTGCAAGGAGCGGATCAATACATCCATGCCTCTGACCTTTAAATATTGCATCGCCGAACTAGCTTCCCCAACGCCGGGAAAAATCACTTTGTCTGCTGCGCGAATAGCAGCAGCATCATCTGTTACAACAGCTTCAACACCTATGCGCGACAAAGCATAGAGCACCGACTGAATATTCCCTGCATTGTATTGTATAATCACCACTTTCATCAAAATCAGTTTAGCTAATTACTGTAATACTTGTTGTAAAAACACTTGAACAGTTGATGGAATATCCCCATTAGATTCTTGAAGTGTACGAATAAATGCCGTACCAATAATCGCTCCGTTCGATTGTGCGCAAGCAGCATCAAAGCTAGCTTTATCCTTGATGCCAAAACCTACCAGAACCGGATTGCGCAAGCCATACCCCTGCAATCTTTTCAAATAAGCACCTACATCATTCATTTGCTGATTGCTACCCGTTGTGGAAGAAGACGAAACAGCATACAGGAAACCACTGCTGAGTGTATCCAGCTTGCGCACACGCGCTTCACTAGTTTCTGGGGTTACTAAAAAAATGAAATCCAATCCATGCTGATTAATCACAGCGCCGTACTGTGTTTCAAACTCATGCTCTGGCAAATCAGGCAGTATCAGTCCATCCACCCCTACTGCAGCAGCATCTGCACAAAAACGCTCAAAGCCATATTGCAATACAGGATTCATGTAACCCATCAGGATTACCGGAATACGCACCGACTGACGCATGTTGGCCAATTGTTCAAACAAGACCTGAATCGTCATACCATTCGCAATAGCTACACTACTACTTTGTTGTATCACTTCTCCATCCGCCAGCGGATCGCTGTAAGGCATACCTAGCTCTATAATATCTGCACCATTTTGCTCCAGTGCCTGCATCACCTCTAGGGTACTGTGTAATTGCGGAAAGCCAGCCGTACAGTACACATTCAATACACGATGCTTTTTCCGCTCAAATAGTTCTTTCAACCTACTCATACAAGTTCATTTAAGCTTGATCCAAATTCAATTCACGCATATAGGTAGCCAAATCCTTATCACCTCTACCGCTTAAGCAAATAATCACCTGATCATTTTCAGTTAAACGCATTTGATCCAATGCTGCAAAAGCATGCGCTGTTTCTAATGCAGGAATAATGCCTTCTGTTTTACTCACATGTAAAGCAGCTTTCAATGCATCTTCATCAGTCACACTTAAAAACACACCTCTTCCACTCGTAAACAAGTTGGCATGCAAGGGACCAATACCGGGATAATCCAACCCTGCTGAAATACTATGTGGTTCTACTACTTGTCCGTCTGCAGTCTGCATTAACAAACTTTTACTACCATGCAGAATACCCGGTGTACCCAATGCAGTTGTGGCTGCACTCATACCACTCGTTACACCATGCCCTGCTGCTTCAACTGCCACTAGTTTAACAGACGCTTCATCTAAGAAGTGATAAAAAGCACCAGCTGCATTACTACCACCGCCCACACAAGCAATCACATGCGATGGTAAAGCATGCCCGGTTTTTTCTTTCAACTGATCTTTCATCTCCGCACTAATCACACTTTGAAAACGGGCAACCATATCTGGATAAGGGTGCGGACCAACCACACTACCAATGATATAATGTGTATTCTCCGGATGATTAATCCAATCGCGAATGGCTTCATTGGTTGCATCTTTCAAGGTCTTGCTACCACTCTTTGCCGGCACTACTTTCGCACCTAGCATGCGCATACGCGCCACATTCGGCGCTTGGCGCTCAATGTCTTTTTCACCCATGTATACAATGCACTCCAAACCCTTCAACGCACACACCGTTGCTGTTGCCACACCGTGCTGACCAGCACCCGTTTCTGCGATAATGCGTTGCTTACCCAAACGCTGCGCCAAAAGAATTTGCCCAATGGTGTTGTTGATTTTATGCGCACCGGTATGACAAAGGTCTTCACGCTTCAACCAAATATTGGTACCATACTGCGCACTCAATCTAGCTGCATAAAACAACGGTGTTGGCCTGCCCACATAATCGCGGAGCAACTCATGAAATTCTTGTCGAAAAGCAGGTTCTTTCATAATCTCCAAATAACGCGTGCGTAATTCTTCCACATTGCGGTGCAACATTTCAGGAATATACGCGCCACCAAACTGGCCATAATAGCCATGCACATCAGGATGGGTATATGTTGTGTTTGTCATCTGCATCACTTTAATCTGCTTTGGTTGTGTCACTCACTGCATCATTTAGTTCTTTGATGAACTGTGCTATCAGCGACATATTTTTAATCCCCGGCATTACTTCAAACCGGCTATTAATATCTACTGCAAACAAATCTTTAGCTACAGGATCTTGCGTAAATCCTTGAATACTCTTGGCATCTGTTGGCTCTATTCCACCGCTCAAGAAAAAAGGTTTCCCAATATTCAGACCTTTCAATCTTTCCCAATTAAATTTTCTACCTGTACCACCATAAATATCCTTGATAGAAGGATCTACAGTACTGCTCTTCACACCTGTATCAAACAGAAACATATCTGTTTCATAAAACTCACGAATACGCCATTGTACATCATCATTATCACCAAAACGAAAAGCCTTAATCACCTGAATATTGTTCGACAGCTTATCACATTGAAACGGCGTTTCATCGCCATGCAATTGCACCAAATCTAATCCATAGTCATATACGGCCTGCATCACTTCATCATATCCGGCATTCACAAACACACCAACTTTAAAAGCCTTAAGTTTCTCCTTTCGTACATCAGCAGCTTTCAATCCATGCTTCAGTACGTATCTAGGCGATTTTGGATAAAAGATCATGCCAGCAAACTGCACACCCAGCTCACCTAGCTCGTGCATTTGCTCAACAGACGTCATGCCACAGACTTTTATCCTCATCGTGCAAACCTTAATGCTTCCACAAATTCCAGAAAAGCCTTGCCCGGCTCACTGGTTTTCATAAAATTCTCACCAACCAAAAAGCCCTTAAATCCAGCTTCCTCTAATAATAAAATATTCTCTACGCTACTGATACCACTCTCGGCAACAGCAGGCTTATCTTTTGGTAAATGCTTAATCAAATTCAAGGAAGTTTCTAATGACACTTCAAATGTTTTCAGGTTGCGGTTATTCACCCCCACCATATCAACTTCTGCACAGATATGCTGCAGTTCAGTGTCATCATGAATTTCCAGCAATACTTCTAATCCAACAGACTTTGCATAAGCAGCCATTTCAGCAACTTGACTCACTGTTAAGCAAGCAGCAATCAACAGAATCACATCGGCACCCATTGCCTTGGCTTCATCAATTTGATAGGTATCAATCATGAAATCCTTGCGCAGAATCGGCACTTGCTGCACTCTTGCACGCATTAAATCAACTGCAGAACCACCAAAGAAATCAGCATCGGTTAATACAGAAATACCAGCAGCAGCTTGCGCATAAGCACTCGTTACATCTACCACATCTGCAGTAGCGTTGATCACTCCTTTAGAAGGCGACTGCCTTTTGTACTCTGCAATGATGCCACTCGTGTTACCATTAGCCAGACGCTCCTTTAATGAAATACAAGTACGCTGATAAGTAGGCATAGCTCTCAACTGCTCAGCACTCGTCACTTGCTTTCTAGCAGCTACCTCTTCTTTCTTCCTTGCAACAATTGTATCAAGAATATTCATCTTATTGTAGGCCGATTAATGTGTCCAATACTTTTTTCGCTTTGCCACTATCCAAACTTTCTACTGCAGCCGCATACGCTGTATCATAATCTGCATATACACCTGTACTAAACAATGCCATTGCTGCATTGGCCAGCACTACTGCATTTTGCGCAAAGCTACCCTGACCGCTGATGATCTTTTTGAAGATGCCTGCTGCTTCCTCCACTGTTTTACCACCATGCAAATCTTCTGCCATCACCATTCGTTTGCCCAATTGCTCCGGTGTCATAATCCGCTCGCCATTATTGGTAATCACTTTGGTATCGGTTGTGAGCGAAATTTCATCATAACCATCCAGACTATGGATAATCGTGAAAGCCTTACCAGTCTGCTGCAGCAAATAGTTATACACTCTGGCCATTTCCAAACTAAACACACCTACCAACTGCGTACTTGGCGCAGCAGGATTCACCATTGGTCCCAGCATATTAAAGAAAGTACGCATACCTAGGTTTTTACGAATAGGTCCCACCACTTTCAATGCAGGGTGAAACAAGGGTGCGTGCAGAAAACAAATATTAGCTGCATCTAGCTCGCGATTCAAAGCATCCACATTATTCTTGAATGTATAGCCCAACTGCTCCATCACGTTTGATGCACCGCTTACACTAGATGCTCCATAGTTACCATGCTTGGCTACTTTTTGTCCCGCACCTGCTACAATGAAACAAGCCAATGTAGAAATGTTGAAGGTGTCTTTTCCATCACCGCCCGTACCAACAATATCGATGGTTTGCGCACCCCGCAAATCAACAGGCACTGCCAACTCTAACAATGCATCCTGAAAACCTTGTAACTCCTCGATGGTGATGCTACGCATGAGATAAACAGTCATGAATGCAGTAATCGCATGTTCATTGTATTGCCCTTTACCAATGCCCAGCAAAGCTTCATACGCCTGCTGGCGGGTAAGTGTTTTGTGTTCGAATAAATATTGTAGAGTCGCTTTCATTTTACTTGCTTTAACCAGTTCTGAATAATGGTTTTGCCTTGTGGCGTTAACACACTCTCCGGATGAAACTGCACACCCTGCACATCATATCGTTTGTGTCGCAACCCCATGATATAGTTCTGATCATCTACCGCAGTCACTTCCAATTCCTCAGGAAAATCCTGCTGATCTACTACCCAACTGTGGTATCTGCCAATTTCGATGGTATCATCTAAGCCTTGATATAAATCTTTGGCTTGTCGATTGATTAATCTTGCAGGTGTAGCTACGCCGTGAAACACGGTACTCAAATTGGTGAGTTTACCACCAAAAGCCTGACCAATGGCCTGATGCCCCAGACAAACACCTAAGATTGATTTTGTTGCTGCATAACGTTCAATTAATGGCAATAACAAGCCCGCTTCTTCCGGAATGCCGGGACCAGGAGACAGAATAATCTTATCATATGCTGCTACATCATCCAATGCAATGGCGTCATTACGGTACACATCTACTGGTGATTGCAGCATATGCTCTACCATGTGTACCAAGTTATAGGTAAATGAATCGTAATTATCAAAAACAAGTACACGCATATCAAATAGTTGTTGCCAGCTGAATGGCCGTTTTCAGGGCATTGAGTTTATTGTTCACTTCTTGTAATTCAGAGTTAGGCTGACTAGCCGCTACCACACCTGCACCGGCTTGATAGAACAAGGTATTGTCCTTACTCAAGAAAGTACGAATTAAGATGGCATGGTTGCAAGTTCCGTCAAAACCCATAAAGCCTAATGCGCCACCATAATAACTTCTTTTGGTTGGCTCCAACTCATCAATCAATTGCATAGCGCGAAATTTCGGCGCGCCGCTCAATGTGCCTGCAGGAAAGGTCGTCGCCAATACTTGGAACGCATGCGTATCCGGCTTTAGCACACCAGTCACTTCACTCACCAAATGAATCACATGACTATAGTACTGTACTTCTTTGTAATGCGTTACGGTTACATCCTGACAAAAATGGCTCAAGTCATTTCTCGCCAAATCAACCAACATCACGTGTTCTGCATTCTCCTTCGCATCTTCCAGTAAGCGTGCCGCTGCTTGCTGATCAATGGCATCATCGCCTGTTCTTTTGAAAGTACCTGCAATCGGATGCACGGTTGCTTTACCATCACGAATAATGAGTTGCGATTCTGGAGATGAACCCATCAGTTTATAATCACCATAATCAAAGAAGAACAAATAAGGTGAAGGATTCACGCTACGCAGTGCACGATATACATTGAATTCATCTCCAATAAATCCTTGCTGAAAACGTCTGCTCAATACAATCTGAAACACATCACCTCTATGGCAATGGCGAATGCCTGCTTCTACCATGGCGATGTATTCTGCATCCGTTAGATTACTACGCTCACCTTCTTTGATTTGGAAAGGATACACAGGTACATCCTTACTACGAATCAAAGATTCTACTGCAGCGACATCGCCTTCCAAACCCTTGATCTGGTTTTCCATCAAGTAGAGTTCATCCTTGAAATGGTTGATGGCAATCACATATTGATACAAACGATAACGCAGTTGCGGAATCTCCACGCCAGACTTCTCTCTTAAAGAAATGGTATCAAAACCAGCAATCGTATCGAAACCTGTATAACCAAACAAACCCTGGGCAGATGCTGCCACTTGCTCTGAGGGAGAAACGGCTTCAAAACGACTCATAAACTCCGTTAAGGCAGCAGTTAGGTCTTGCGGCTGCTTCAGCTGAAGGACTTCCGGCTTTTGGCCCGGCAACTTGTACTCCATCTTTTTCGGACTACTCAGTTGAATACCTGCGATAGCGTTGATACAAATAAAGGAATAGCTATTCTCCGCAGCATGGTGATCGGTGCTCTCCAGCAAGATCGTGTCGCGGTATTTATCCCGAAGGCGCAGATAAATACCCACCGGTGTGTAGACATCGGCCAGCATTTTCTTGACGCTCGTATGAATCTGAATCTTTTTCATGTTCTGCCTTGTTCGAATACAATAAAAAAGCCCCGACGGTAGCGTCGGGGCCTATATTTTGCTAGTACTGGCAATGCCATTACAATCCCCGACCGAGGTTTGTATGCCACCACCAATGCTTGTTGATTTGAATTTTCATGTTATGCAATATTACAGCATCCCCGAATACAACCAAAAGGTTTTTTTATGGGTGAAAATTGACTGCGATATAGCTGCTGGCAATATACTATTGGCTTTTTCTTAGCGTTTTACTCATGAAATTTGAAATAAAGCGATTAGATATGCCTAAGATGAAGAAACTCTTTTTATTCTCTATCAGCAGTATGCTGGTATTGTTGATGATTACAGCGTTTACCCTGATCAATAACCCCGATGCCATGATTGGCTTCTGGCGTACCGGCGATGGCAAAGCCATTGTACAAGTGTACAAGCAAGAGGACAAATATTTTGGTAAGATCGTATGGCTGGCTGAGCCGAACGATCCCGAAACCGGTAAGGCTAAGTTGGATAAGAAAAACGAAGATGAAAAGTTGCGTACCCGCCCTATCCTCGGCATGGTAAACCTGCGCGATTTCAAGTTTATCAAGAAGGGTGTTTGGGAAGAAGGTAAAATCTATGATCCCAAGAGTGGTAACGACTATAGCTGCGAAATCAAAATGACTGATGAGAACACTTTAGAAGTGCGTGGTTATGTGGGCATCTCCATGTTTGGCAGAACGGATACTTGGAAGCGCCAACGTATGAAGAGTTAATACAAGTAAGTACTAGATATAAAAATCCCCCTGCAGTATTGTAGGGGGATTTTTTATTGATTGCTATTTCATTTATAAGCTCACTAAATTCAGGCTCACGTTAAAGAAAAAGGTATTACCCAATGTTGGCTTATAGAGCTCATCCTTTTCTTTACCATCGTACTGATTAACTTCTACAAAGCGACCGTTTGCACGTAAACCCGCTTGCAAGCTGATCCACCAGAAACCGGATAAGCTTCTCTCCCAAGTGATGCGTGGCTTGATTTCTCCGCGTTGCAGATAACGAATACCATTACCGGTAAAATTGGCGTACTGGTTGCCTTCTAACTCATAACCCATGTGCAGCATGGATTTAGGATTGAAGTTTCTTCTAAACTGCACTCTTGCCGGGAAAATAGCTTCTACACCCCAACGCTCGTTGAAGTTGCGGTTATACATCAATACAGGAATATGCAAGATGCGGCCCATACGATAAGTTCTAGCAACACCCAAACCCCACATCAGGTCTTCATTGGGTTTCCAGCCATAAATCGCAGTTGCACTTAGTGTAACAGCACGCATATCTGCTTTCTTCAAATCATCTGTAATGATGTTAGCATCACCTGATGCCTGAAAAAGCAGGAAATGTTTTTCATCCAAGGGCTTGAACACTGTTGCATTCAATCCGGCACTGTGCATACCGTAACTACCTAAATCATTGGTTAAAGCCAGTGTGTTTGGACTTTCTGCTTTATAACCCGTGCGCCAATACGTAGCGCCCAAACTGATGATCAGGTTATTTTTTGAAATCACCGGGTTATTTACCGCTAAACGCAAACCTCCGGCTGAAGCTAGGTTTACGGTATTGGGATTAATCCTCAAACTCGGATTAGCGAATTCAGCAGCACCCTGATATTCATACCCTATAGAGATAAAGCGGTTAGGTATAGAACCTGGAATTTTCTGAGAAGCATAACGCTTCACAGGTGTTTTATCGATGTCTTCAAATTGAAAAGCAGGCGCGCTCGTGTCTGTCTGCCCAAACAGCATACTAGAAGCCATTAGCAGGCCCATCGTTAGGGGTAACTTCATTGCAGTTGATTTTACGGGCACAAATTGCGGCATTTTTAGCGCTTTTACACCCAATCAAACCTCATTTTTACAACCACTGTGTTTAAAGCACCCCTTTCGTGCTAGGCAGGTGATTGCTGAATGGGTCGCGCTTCACGGCCATACGAATGGCTTTGGCAAATGCTTTAAAAATAGCTTCAATTTTATGGTGCTCATTATCGCCTTTGCAACTGATATTGAGGTTACACTTAGCGGCATCGCTGAATGACTTGAAGAAATGGAAGAACATTTCTGTAGGCATTTCACCGATTTTCTCGCGTTTGAATTCAGCATCCCATATCAACCAATTGCGTCCGCCAAAATCAATCAACACTTTGGCTTCAGCTTCATCCATGGGTAATGCAAAACCATAACGTTCCATTCCACGCTTGTCGCTTAAGGCTTTCGCGAATGCTTCTCCTAAAGCGATACCCGTGTCTTCAATAGTATGGTGTTCATCAATATGCAGATCACCTTTAGTGGTGATATTGAGGTCTAACTTACCGTGACGGGCAATCTGATCGAGCATGTGATCAAAAAAACCTAATCCGGTTTGTATTGCTGAGCGGCCGCTGCCATCCAGATTCAACGACACATGAATTTGGGTTTCATGTGTATTACGCTCATGTTCTACTTTACGCAAACCCAGCTTTAGAAAACTGTAGATAGCTTTCCAATCGTTGCTTTCAAAAGCAATGCTATCCTGCAAAGTTACACGATGCTCATCCGACAATGGGTGTAGTTCAGAAACAAAATAAATGGCTTTGCAACCTAAGTTTTTCGCCAGTTGAATATCAGACCAGCGATCGCCAATGACGTATGAGTTAGCCAGATCAAACTTTTCTTGATCGAAGAAATGCTGCAGCAATCCTGTACCCGGCTTGCGAGTAGGTGCATTGTCTGCAGCGAATGTTTTGTCAATAATCATTTCATCAAACACAAAACCTTCATTCGCTAAAGTGCGTGTCATCAGATTATGGAAAGGCCAGAATGTTTCTTCTGGATAGGAAGCTGTGCCTAATCCATCCTGATTGGTCACCATCACTTTGTAATAATCCATATCTGCTGCAATAGCAGCCAATGTACTGATGGCAGCGGGCACGAAACTGGTTTTCTCCAGACTATCTACCTGAAAATCTGTTGGGGGTTCCTGCAGCACAACACCATCCCTGTCTATGAACAATACTCGTTTCATTATTTGATTTTAGCACGCTGGGCTTTCACCTCAGCAGGAGTAATAGCAGTTGCTTTATTACCGAAACTGTTACGGATATACGTGAGTACATCTGCAATCTGCTGATCATTCATATGCGCAAATGACGCCATGGGGTTGAAATATTCTTCGCCATTCACTTCCAAAGGCTCATTCAATCCTTTGAGTACAATACCAATCAATCTTGCTTTATCACCAGTAACATACTCTGTTTTGCCCAAAGGTGGTGTCATCCGTGGTGCACCTGCCCCATCTGCTTGGTGACACGACATACAATATTGTGCATACAATGCCTTACCCCTAGTTATACTAGCAGGATTGGGGGTTTGCATACTCTGCAAAACAACACCAACTGTAAGTAGACTTAAAACAACAATCAACTTGCGCATTCGATACAATTATTTAGCTGAATAATTGATTTTCCAAACATAGCCTTTTGCATCATCAGACACATAAAGTACACCATCAGGCCCCATTGCCAATCCACAAGGGCGATGCATGGCATCTCTTGGGTTAGACACTTTACCCTTACCTGTGAAACCGTCGGCAAAGATTTCCCAATCGCCAGTAGGCTTGCCGTTCTTCATCGGCACAAATACCACATAGAAACCTTCCTGCACTTGTGGATTTCTGTTCCAGCTTCCGTGAAACGCAATAAATGCGCCATTGCGGTATTTTTCAGGGAACTGACTACCAGTGTAAAACAACAAAGCGTTTGGTGCTAAGTGACCAGGGAAACCTACCAATGGTTTGATGGCATCTGGCGCACCTTCTTTCTTACCATCTCCACCATACTCAGGAGAAAGTATCTTTTTATTTTGGAACTGATCCCAATACACATAAGGCCAGCCGGCGTTATCGCCCTGCTTCACCATGTAAAAAGTTTCAGCCGGTAATTCAGCGCCTGCTTTGGCGTCATAGAGTTCAGGGAAATGTTGATACAACATATCGCGACCGTGCACAGTTACAAATAACTCGTTCACTTCCGTATTCCAATCCAAGCCAACCACATTACGCAAACCAGTTGCATAACGCACGCCTTCAGCATAACTCTGTTCCAATTTGTCTGCACGGAATTTCCAGATACCACCAGCTGAATCCAAAATCGGACAAGGCATCATGCCCTTCGAGCCTTGCATACGGTCACGCTCTTGACACACATTAGAAGGCGCACCAATGTTCACATACAAGTTCCCTTTAGGATCGATGGCAATGGATTTAGATGCATGCTGACGTCTGTCCCACAGACCATAAACTACACGCTCCGGCTGATCGGAATTAACAATATTATTCGCAGCATCTAATTGGTAGCGAAATACTGCTGAGTTAGATGAAGCATATAGATAGTTTTTGTACAATGCTATACCTGTACCGATATAATTACCAAAAGCGAGCGTATCTTCATACACACCATCTTTATCAGCATCGCGCAAACGGAGAATACCCTTTCCATAACGGAGGTTCTCCAACTTCAAGTAGACATCACCATTACTGTGCACAGCAATATGGCGCACACGACCTTTGTCCTTTGTAACATTTGTGATACTGAAGCCTTGGGGTAATTGAATATCTGCCTGCTGTGCAGAAGCCTGCAAAGCGATCAGACTAATCAGCGATACGATCATTTTTCTCATTTGAGTGATTTGAGGGTCACAAAATAGTTATTCTGTCACAATTCCTTGTTCACTAAGCCATTCAGCCAATGCATCTACCAATATGGTATTTTCCTTTTCCGTACCGATGGTGATACGGAGGCAGTCTTCACACAATTGCACATTGCTCCTATCGCGCAGCACTATACCTTTTGTCAGCAAGAATTCGTACACTTTTCTTGCCTCTGCTATTTTCACGAGCAAAAAATTGGCATCAGAAGGATAGACCATTTCCACAGTTGGCATTTGCTCAAACACTTCTTTCAAAGCCTCGCGCATCGCCACCAGTTCCTTGATCATATCATTCACCTGCCCTACTTCTTCTAATGCTTTCAGCACCAAATCTTGCGTAGCCTGATTGATGTTATACGGCGGCTTTACCTTGTTCATCACCTCAATAATCTCTTCAGAAGCAAAAGCCATACCCAAACGCAATGCTGCCAAGCCCCAAGCCTTACTCAAGGTTTGTAATACCACCAGATTGGGGTATTCCGTCAACTCTTGCACAAAGCTTTTCTGTCGGGAGAAATTGATATATGCTTCATCAATCACCACAATGCCATTGAAATTATTCAGCACGGTTTCAATATCGTTTCTATTTAATGCATTACCAGTAGGATTATTGGGCGAGCATAACCAGATGATTTTGGTATTTGCATCCGTTAGCTGTTCCAGATGTGCGAGATTCAATTGAAAATCGGGCAAGAGCGGTGCTTTACGCACTTCCACATCGTTAATATTGGCACTCACTTCATACATGCCGTAGGTGGGCGGACAAATCACCACATTATCCTTACCTGGCTCGCAAAAACAACGGAATAAAATATCAATACATTCATCGCTGCCATTACCCAAAAAAATGTGTTTGGCATCAATCCCTTTTATCTGGCTTAATGCAGTTTTCACCTGCTGCTGATGCGGATCCGGATAGCGGTTATACCACTTTGGCAATGGCGAACCCAGACTATTCTCATTGGCATCAAGAAAAACTTTTGCTTCTCCGGAAAATTCGTCACGCGCCGATGAATATGGCGTCAGCTTTTGAATATTGGGACGAATGATTTTTGCTATATCGAATGACATCTTTTTGGTTTTGACTTTTTAGTTTTGACTTTGCCTGATCGTTACTGCTCTCGCATGCGCATCCAAGCCTTCTGCTTCTGCCATCAATCTCACAGTTTCTGCGATATTGTTCAAACCTTGCTGACTCAGTTGCTGATACGTAATCTTTTTCACAAAAGCATCCACACTTACGCCACTATATGCATGCGCAAAACCGTTGGTGGGCAATGTGTGGTTGGTGCCACTGGCGTAATCGCCCACACTCTCAGGTGAATAATGACCAATGAAAACAGAGCCAGCATTCACAATCTGTTCTGCTACTTCAGTTGCACTGTCCATTGCCAAAATCAAATGTTCAGCCGCATAAGCATTCACCAAGGCGATTGCTTCTTCTTGATCAGGCAGATAAACTGCTCTGCTGTTCTCCAATGCTTTTGCTGCTAATGCTTTTCTAGGTAGCACATCCAATTGCTTTGCAACCGCATCCAAAACACGCGTTATCATTTGCTGATCTGTAGACACCAATAAAACCTGACTATCAATGCCATGTTCTGCCTGGCTCAACAAATCGGCCGCTACAAAATCAGGATTAGCACTAGCATCTGCAAGTACACATACTTCACTAGGGCCTGCAGGCATATCAATGGCCAATCCTTCCATCTGTACCAATTGCTTTGCACAAGTCACATACTGATTACCCGGACCGAAAATCTTATACACTTTAGGTACTGTCTTAGTACCATATGCCATTGCTGCAATGGCCTGCACACCACCAATCTTATAAATATGCGTTACGCCAACAAGCTTGGCTGCATAGATGATGGCAGGGTGTAGCTGTCCGTTTTTATCCGGCGGCGAGCAAAGCACAATTCTTTTACATCCTGCAAGATGTGCAGGAATACCTAACATCAATACAGTAGAAAACAACGGTGCAGTTCCTCCGGGTATATAGATACCCACTGTTTCAATACCTACCGACTTTCGCCAGCAACGCACACCGGGCATGGTTTCGATAACCGATGGAGCTTGCAATTGTGCTTGGTGAAAGGTGGTAATATTTTCAGCTGCCGTTTGAATAGCTATTTTTAACTCGTGCGACAAAGCCGCTTCTGCTTCAATTAGTTCATTCTCATCAAAAGCAAAATCTTTCAGCAGTACGCCATCAAACTTTTCAGTGTAGTCAATAATGGCCTCATCGCCACGCACACGCACATCATCCAATACATTACGCACGGTTGCACGCAAGGCTGTATCATCCATCACTGGTCTGGCAATGATGGATGCCCACTCTTGTAGCTTTGGTTGTTCAAATATTTTCATACAACTAGATGATCATTTTTTCAATTGGTACTACCAGAATACCCTCTGCACCTGCTGCTTTCAATTGCTCGATGATATCCCAGAACTCATTTTCATTTAATACACTGTGTACACTGCTCCAACCGGGTTCTGCCAATGGTAATACGGTTGGGCTTTTCATACCGGGTAATAACGAAATAATCTGCTGTAGGTTTTCATTAGGTGCATTGAGCAGGATATATTTATTGTTCTTCGCTTTTTTCACTGCCTGCATGCGGAAGATGAGTCTAGCTAACAATTGTTCCTGGGCTTCGCTCATTTGTTGATTTTTAATCAACACCGCTTGAGATTGCAGAATAGTTTCTACTTCTTTCAATCCGTTCATGAACAAGGTAGAACCACTGCTCACTAAATCACAGATTGCATCGGCCAATCCGATTCCTGGCGCTATTTCTACACTACCACTGATTTCATGGATTTCTGCAGTCACACCCTGCTCTTTCAGGAAAGCCTGAGTAATTACCGGATAAGAAGTGGCTATTTTCTTACCCTGCAAGTATTGCACATTTGGGTAGGTTTCTCCTTTTCTAACGGCAATACTCAAACGACATTTGCCGAAACCTAGCTTCTCTGCAACAGCTACTTTCTTCTGCTTTTCATAGACCACATTTTCTCCTACAAAGCCGATATCCGCTACGCCATCTTCTACGTATTGCGGAATATCATCATCACGCAAGAAGAACAGCTCCAGCGGAAAATTGCTTGCTTCAGCTTTTAGTTTGTTTACTCCGTTGGAGATATCAACCCCACATTCCTTCAACAAACGAATAGAATCATCGTGTAAACGGCCTGATTTCTGAATGGCCAGTCTGAGTTTTGCCTGTTCATTGCTCATAATCTTCGATTGAACGTAAAAAAATAGGGCTCACCATTGGTAAGCCCTGTAATACAATCAAATACGCATACAGCATCGGCCTACCGCTTGGGTAAGTTATGATGATGATGGATATGTGTTTGATTGAACATGGCACAAAAATAGGTGAAATAGCTTACCAACAAAATTTTATCAGCGGTTTCGATGCTTTGCATCTTGTGAGTATCTTACCCGTCTAAAAAATGATTGCCATGAGAAACATGCCCCGTTTACTCGTTTTATGGATGTTTAGCCTAATTAGCATTGGCAGCTTTGCACAAGATGCAATTGGCTATCAAACACCACCGCAAGTCATAACAGACTTGTTATTAGCTAAACCTACACCTGGTGTTAGCATTGATGATAAAGCGCATTGGATGCTCTTGATTGAGCGAAACAGTTATCCTACTGTTGAAGAATTGGGTCAGCCTGAAGCACGCATTGCAGGCTTACGTATTAACCCAATGAACTTTTCGCCCAGCAGACAGACTTACATAAATAACTTTTCGCTGAAGAACATCAAAGAAAACAAAACGATTCAAGTAAAGGGTTTACCTGCCGGCATGTTAGCAAGCGTACCATCATGGAACCCTTCTCAAACCAAGATAGCATTCACCAATTCAACAGGCAGTCGTGTTGATTTATATGTGATTGATGTGGCTACACAAACAGCCAAGAAAATCAATCAGCAGCCATTGAATACAGTACTGGGTGGTGCATTCACTTGGGTAGATGACAATACGATCATCTACAAAACAACTTTACAAGCTGCTACTGCAGCACCTAAGCGTCCGATTACACCGAAAGGACCAGCTATGCAAGAAAACTATGGTAAAGCCGCTCCAATCAGAACCTATCAGGATTTGATTAAGAGCCCATATGATGAGCAATTGTTTGAATTTCTCGCTACAGCACAACTAGTGAAGAATGTAAACGGTGTAGAAACCAAAATTGGTAAGCCCGCACTCTATACCATGACAAGCATTTCACCTGATAAGACCTACATGATGGTGCGCACTATCCGCAAACCATTCTCTTATCTTGTTCCCGCGCAACAGTTTCCTTCTACAGTAAGCATTACTGACATGAATGGTAAAACAGTGAAAGTATTGGCTGAGCTACCTTCTGGCGAAGGTTCTCCTTCTGGTTTTGATAACGTACAGGATGTAGTGCGTGGTTTCGACTGGCGCGATGATGCACCAGCAACTATTACTTGGTGCAAGCCTTTAGACAGCGGCATGATCAGAAGCAAAGTAGAATTCCACGATGCAGTGTATGCTTTGAGTGCACCTTTTACTGGTGAAGCAAAAGAACTCTTCAAAACACAATGGCGTTTCCGTGGTATCAACTGGGGCAACGAATCACTAGCATTGGTAAGCGAAGGTTTAGCTGGCAGACAAAGAGCCCGTATCCATAAATACAATCCTGCTACCGGCGCTTTAGAACTCATGTTAGAAAGAGCAACCACAGATGCGTATAACGATCCTGGTCAACCATATACCTCTAAAAACAAATGGGGACGTCAGGTTGTCGCGACTGTTGACAATGGCAGCAAGCTGCTGATGATTAACAACACTGGTTCTTCACCCAAAGGTGACCTGCCCTTCTTAGCTAAGTTTGATCTTGCTACCAAACAAAGTGAAATCATCTGGCGTTGCACTGAAGGTCAGTTTGAATCTATCGTTGACATTTTAGATGCAGACAGACTAACACTGGTTACAAGAAGAGAAACACAGAAAGATGTACCCAACTATTACATCAAAGATTTAAAAGCACGTATTGCCGACAGAGCGCTGACTGATTTCAGCAATCCTTATCCTGCATTGGAAGGTATCACTAAAGAAAAAATCAAATATAAGCGTGCCGATGGTGTTGACTTAACTGGCGATTTATACTTACCTAAAGGATATGATCCTAAGAAAGATGGCCCGCTGCCTGTATTTATGTGGGCTTATCCAAGAGAGTTTAACTCTGCTGCAGATGCTGCTCAGGTAAGAGGTTCTAAAGATCGTTTCACTACCATTAGCTGGGGCGGACCAGTATTCTGGGTAACGCAAGGCTATGCTGTGTTAGACAATGCAGAAATGCCAATCGTAGCTACTAGCGCTGATAAAAAACCAAACGACGATTTCATTCAACAGTTGAAACTGAATGCAGAAGCTGCTGTCAATAAGTTGGCTGAAATGGGCGTAGGCGATAGAAACCGTGTAGCAGTTGGCGGACATAGCTATGGTGCTTTCATGACAGCACATTTGCTTTCACATACCAATTTGTTCAAAGCGGGTATCGCACGTAGCGGCGCCTACAACCGTTCTTTAACACCTTTCGGTTTCCAGAATGAAGACAGAACCTACTGGCAAGCACCGAACTTGTACTTTGACATGAGTCCTTTTGCCTATGCCAACAAAATCAAAACACCCATTTTGCTGATCCATGGCGAGATGGATGATAACCAAGGTACTTTCCCTATTCAAAGTGAGCGTTATTATAATGCCATCAAAGGACATGGCGGCACATCCCGTTACATTGTATTGCCTTATGAAGCACACGGCTATAGAGGTAAAGAAAACTTACTGCACATGTTGTGGGAACAACATCAGTGGTTAGAGAAATATGTAAAGAATGCCAAATAAGCTTATGAAAAAAGCCCCGACAGATCATCGGGGCTTTTTTATGATTACACAAAAATGATTTTCCAATAGAGCAAGATCCGATGAGGATAAGCAGCAGAACCCTTAAATCCATACTTCAATAAGTGATACGTATTCCTTGCGAATTCCTTATAAAAAATAAAAATGCGTTCTAGTCTATGCGTTAGTGTATTTAACTGATGCTTCTTAAAAAAATACTGATGCGCCTTGATAATAGCTGGCAATTGGTATTGAACTGAGCCAACTTTCCAAGGATGCATTACAACTGCATTTCTTAAGAATGGCACATGCGTTTCCTTTAACAACCGAATGTATATGTCATCATCTTCTAAAAATGGAATTACAAAAGCTTCATCAAAGCCGCCGATTCTTTCAAATAGCGATCGACGAATAGAAATATTTGCCGACCAAAAATTACCCCCGTCGATATTAATGGGTGCGTACTGATCATAACGTGTGCGCAACTCTGTGCCAACTACCGCACCTTCAAAAGCGCCTATGGAATCATCCGCAGCAGTATATGTATGGATATAGGTATGGATAAGGTTATTGTAAGCCATACAATCATCATCAACAAACACCAGCCACTCTCCAGTAGCAACTGATGCCCCGTTGTTTCTATTTGCAGCAGGGCCAGCTTTCGGACCTTTGATCCACTTAACAAATGGAAATTCCTTTTCAATAAAACCTTGTGCAATATTCTCTCCATCATCACTCACAATCACTTCATACATATCCTGATCAATCAACTGAACTTGAGGCGATAAGGATAACAAGCAGTACCTCAGTTGCTCATGACGATTACAGGTTGGTATGATAACAGAAATCAAGGGCACATCAATGCATTTTGTAGCGAATCAGGTATTTAATATACAGCTTTAATACCCATTGAAAGGTTTCCCAATTGTGGTGCATGTTCCAGGCGCCTTTAGCCTGTACCAAAGCAGCTTTGGGATCTTTATAATGATGATAGACTTTGTGTGAAATCTTTGCGAAGTAAATAGAAAAATTTCTTCTTGCCTGATCACTTAAATATGCACGCTTATCGGCAGGAAGATAATGCGCTATGGTATGAATTACCTGATTGATATCGCGAATGTTTTGTCCGCTTAAAAATGATCTGCTAGTAATATTGGTTGTATGTATCCTGTAACGAGCAAGATATTTAGGCGAATGTGCTACATCATAATAAGCAGCGATTCTCACCCACATTTCCCAGTCCTCGCCATAATGCACACCAAAGAAACTTCCGAGTTGTTCATACACAGATCGCCTTACCACCTTTGCAGGCGGTTGCACACGCTGCCCTACTGCAATTGTTTCCAGCCAATTACCCAAGACCTCTGCCTCAGTAGCCAAAGGCTTTTCAGCCCAGAGTTCTTGATCTTCCTCATCTACATATATAAAATCAGTAAATGCTGCGCCGATGGTGGGATGCTCATCAAACAAGGATAGTATTTCCCGATAAAATCCATCTACGACAAAATCATCTCCATGTAGGATATGGATATAATGACCTCTCGCCCGATTAATGCAAGTTTCAAAATTGCGCAGACTACCGCTATTCTCTGGCTGACGATAATAACCTACCCTACCATTCCCAATAGATGCCACCAGCGCAGCCACATCACCATCAGTACTAGCATCATCAATCACTTCAATTTGCATGTCCGCTTCCGGCAAAGCCTGTGAAAGCACCGACTGAATGGTATGGCCCAAGTAGTTGATGCAGTTGTATGCAGGAATCATTACAGAGAACAAAGGACGCTGAATACCCTCTGCTACTGGTGCAATTACCGGAGCTTGTTGTGGTGTTCTATCCTGCTGTTTCATCAATCTGATAATATTGTTTCCAATAAAGTTTTCCTTGTTCGGCAATCTTCTGCTGCTCGAGGGTTAATGTAGGCTCCAACTTAGCATATACTTTCTGTACAGTATCGTACATCATTTGCGAATTAGCCGAAGCACTTTGAGTATGTTTCCTGTATCTGGCAATCAACCGATCGTGTTGATATGCCCGATAATACTGTACAATGCGCAAATGCAAATCATAATCCTCGCTACCTGTCAACTGCGTGTCGTAAGCAAAAGTGAAGAAAAGTACTCGACGATACATTGCTACGGACTGTAAGCCAATAAAATTACCCATCAGCAAATCTTCAAAGAAATTAACAGCTTTAGTATTACAAACATGATTGCCAATATCTTCACCTTGTTCATTTATTGGTGTATAACCACCGCAGACCATGACTGCATCCGAATAGTATGTAAAGAAATACAAATTCAACTCAATGGCATTCTCGTACAAAATATCATCGGCATCTAGAAATACGAGATAATCTCCGCTACTATGTGCCACGCCAATATTTCTAGCAATACTTACACCAGAATTGGGGATTGACACATATCTCACCTGAGAATAAGCCGCACATATATCAGCAGTCTGATCTACCGAACCATCATTCACCACAATAATTTCAATATGTGGATAGGTTTGCGCTAACACACTATCAATAGCCGCTTGCACAAAGTGGCCTTGATTGTAACAAGGGATGATCACAGAAACCAAAGTATCGGGCTTTACAACAGCAGCTTCTTTTAACTGCTTGGGCAGTTCCAGCGGATCTGCTTGTCGCATACCCTTATGCTGCTGAAAAAAACGCCAGCCAGAATAAGCACCTCTCACCTCCTGCCAAAACAGCCATGGATTTTCTCTCACCTGTAAAGTGATGAGCTTCCAAATACGTTTGAGGTAATATTCAGGGATATACTTAAAGACACGTTTGAGATTACCCTCGTGCCCATAGCGCTCATGTTGTACTAACAAGGAACTCACTTGTCCGCGCATATAACTGAAGAGTTGTTTCGACAAACTCTCCATAGTATCTCTATGCTCATGAAACACATACAATGCAGGATCGTAATAACATGACCAGCCTTCTGCCAAAATACGGTACCACATTTCAGAATCGCCACTACAACCGGATGCACCAACATCCAGTCGCTCATCGAAATAACCAGCCAGCTGAAAAGCTGCTTTTCGAAAAGCCATATTAGCACCTGCGCCGATATCCCAAACAGGTACACCGTAGGGTAGTTTGGCAAAGAAATAGTTCCTATCGAATAGTACAGGCAAATAGCCTTTATTGAAACCCCAATTATGCTCAAATATGTATTGTGCTTTTGTTTTCAGCACATGCGGAACCACCAAACCTGTGACTGCCATTATTTGTGGATGATGAAAAGCTTCTCGCAACTTGGTAATCCAGTTTTCAGGCACAAGTACATCATCATCTGTATAAGCAATAATTTCTCCAGAAGCCGCTTGTGCGCCTGTATTGCGAGCAATATCCAAACCTTTTCTTAGCTCAAGTACATAACGTACGTGTGGAAATTGCGCAACCACCATTTTCGTGGCATCATCATCGGGTGCATTATCAACAATAATTAACTCAAAATCCTGATCAGTACAAGCAAGTATTTGACGAATACAATTCGCAAGCTGTGCAGCACGATTACGTGTACACACAACCACAGACAATGTTTCCTTCTTTGCTGTATTACTACGCTTGAATAAAGTCTCTAAAAACAAGCCCAGTGCAGTCATCTGTCCCTGCTCTAGCATGGCACGCCAATCTGCACCTAGTTTTTTTTGAGCAGTATAATAATCTAATGCAGACGATACTGCTTCTATGATACTTGATGCATCAGGTAATGGCGCACCTACTTCATACCAGATATGTCCAAGCGGCACTTGATTCCACCAAAAAACTATATAAGCCGATTCATACTTAGGAATAGATAATCCACTTGTTTCTGTAAGCTGTATGTGGTGAATATGATAAGGCTGAAATGCCATATTAGCGTTGCGGTTGATTTTCAATCACCAATGGAAAAGCCGGATGCACATAGCCCATCCACTTACCAAACCATTCAGGTGCTGCACCATTATCTGTTACATCAAAAGATACACAGGCTTCAAAAGCATAGGCCAGCTGTTGATTGGCGTACCAATTGATGCTGAGATAGTAAGAACCATCATTCAAAAATTGTTTCGGGATGGTACAACGGCCGCTAATCATTGAATCTACTACTTCAGTTGTATTGGACAACAATTCGAACACACAAACCCCATCAAGCGTAAACAGCTGAACACTGGCATGCACATTGGCTTTTACCTGAGGTACATACCAAGCACCAAAACGAATATCTAGCGCTGTATTGGTATCTATCACCTGCTGACCTGTATCAAAATCAGGGATGATGGCCACACTGGCAATCCTAAACAACTCATTTCCTGGTGCCTGATCAGGCGATGAATAAGTCTGTTCCAGATATTGCACTTGCTCCCGCTTCAAATAATTGGTGATTACTTCATTAGGATCTCCCTCATCAACCAGCTTACCCTTATGAAAGCAAAAAGCTTTATTACAGAGATTACGAATGGTTTGTAGGTTATGACTTACAAACAAGATGGTCTTTCCTTCATCACGCGCAATACTGTTCATTTTTGCAAGACATTTCTTCTGAAACTCCGTATCCCCAACAGCCAATACCTCATCAACAATCAGGATATCAGGATCTAGATGCGCAGCAACAGAAAATGCCAAGCGCACATACATACCGCTGGAGTAACGCTTCACCGGTGTTTCCAGAAAATTTTCAGGCACGCCAGAAAAATCAACAATCGCATCAAAGCGATCTTTCACTTGTTTTGCATTCAGCCCAAGAATTTGTCCATTCAAAAATATGTTCTCGCGACCAGTTAGATCACCATGAAAGCCTGTACCTACTTCCAGCAAGCTAGCAATTCGCCCATTACCCTTTATAGAACCTTTGGTTGGTAAACTAATGCGTGACAATATTTTCAGTAGTGTTGACTTACCTGCGCCGTTCTTACCAACAAATCCAACAACATCTCCCGCATGTACTTCAAAATTCACATCATGTAATGCCCATATGCCAGATACACTTTCTTGTTGCACAGTTTGAAATAATCGAAAAAAATCACGCTTAAAGGAACCTGTTCCCAAAGCTCCTAAGCGATAATATTTCGACAAGCCTTCAGCTTTTAAGACAATCTGCGACATAGGCTTATAGTGTATCCAACACTTTTATCTCTAGTTTTTTAAATATGGTTACACCTATCAGGCATATCGAGCTTACGATCAACACACTTATCCATATCCAACTGAGCTCAATAGGATGCCCTGTAAGGAAAGCCGCTCTAAAACCTTCAATAACTGTTGTCAAGGGATTTAGCCAGAATAACACGCGATAATCCGCCGGAATCATGGATGCAGGATACACCACTGGTGCAGCAAACATGAAAAGCCTTAAAGCAAATTGTATCAGGTTATCAATATCTCTGTAACGTGCAGTAAGTACACTGATGATTAATCCCAACCCTACTGCAAAAAGACCCACTACAACCATAAAAAACAAGAGCCATAATATACTCGGCATACTGATATTGATCTGAGGAAAATCATGATCATAAAAACTCAGTAAAAGCAAGAAGAAAGCACATTGAATCAACCCTCTGATAGACGCCGTAATGACAGCACTGAATGGAATGATTAGTCGGGGGAAATAGACTTTATTGAAAATATGTGCATTGAAGATGAACGTGTACATCGTACCATTCAGACAATCGGAAAAAAAGTTCCATATGATATAGCCAGACAAGTAAAAAAGCAGGGGCGGCGTGCCATCTGTAGACAGTTTGGCTACCTTACTAAAAATGATGACATAGACCAAGGTTGCCAGCAAAGGTTGTAGTACAATCCAAAGTGGCCCTATCAATGTTTGCTGATAGCTGGCCAGCAAGTCGCGACGCACAAAACGGAGAATGAGCCCCTTTTTATAAAAAAGCTCTTTTAAGCCGAATCTGAACCACCCCTGATCCGGTTTAATCTCCCATTCGAATTGATTTGCCGACAAATTGTTGTTTTATAGCATATAAACGTACCTGATATGCTTGAAATTGCCTTTTCCCAATGGACTCAATTTAAACACAACAGGTATTAATGTCCTCTTTTTCTATGCTTATGAAAATGATGGGTTTTCCCGGACTTTCCTTGCGCACTAACCACTTTTTGTGCAGTAGCGCTTACGGGCTCTGGTTTGCTCAAGACATAGGCCAATAAGAAAAGAACAATGGATAGAAAAATCAGCACCCATTGTATGCCAAACTGCTCTGCTAACAAATAGAATCCGGCAAGATTCAGGAACAAAGTCAGGCCTGCAACCAGTACCATCATTCCACGATAGCCATGCTTTTTATTCAAGGTAAATACTGCTGCAACCAAACTCACCAAACCGATACCCAAGACAAGCACCCAACCGGGTAGCATATAATCTGAAAAGAGGGTATGTTGCAACCAAGACGTAGATAAATCCAACCTTCTACCTGTTGGATCACTTATGAGCATAAAGCCGAGATAAAGACCCAATGCACCCAACAATAGTTCTATGGCTGTGGCTAACTGACGTACTGCTTTCATGACTTAGGTTTTCTACTAAGCAACAGCATTCACAACTTTAAAGCAATGATAATTATCAGGCTTTGGTCAACTCCTTTTCATGCACGAGTGCGAAATAAGCAATAATGGCACTAGCCAGCATCAGCGCAGCACCAAGAATAAAGGGTGCGCCGGGAAAATACACAGGCGCAGATGATGCTGTGAAATAGGCAAACAGATTAGTCATAAGTGGCGGGCCAATAATGGATGTGGCGCTCATCAAGCTAGTTAAAGCACCCTGCAACTCACCTTGTTCATTTTGTGGTACATGACCAGTAATAATGGCCTGCAATGCGGGACCTGCAATCCCTCCCAGGCAGTAAGGCACTAGGAATACAAACAACATCCAACTCGCAGAAGCCAAGCCAAAAAGCAGCATACCAAAAGCATATAACAACAACCCAATATATACACTCCGCTCATTCCCCAACCTAGGGTTCACATAGCGAATCAATCCGCCTTGCACTGCACCTACCAATACCCCTACCAATCCCAGCGAAAGACCGATTAGTTTTTCCGACCAATGAAATTTTTCTATAGTGAAAAAGCTCCAGGTGCTTTGAACCGCATGCGCGGCTATATATATCAAGACCAATGAGCCTACCAATGCACTTACTCCACTATATCTACGCAACAATAATAATGAGCCCAAAGGATTGGCTCGCTTCCAATCAAAAGGCCTTCTTTTATCCTTAGGCAAAGACTCGGGGAGGATGAAAAAACCATATAACCAGTTCAACAGACATAATGCAGCTGACACATAAAATGGCACACGTGTTCCTATCTGGCCAAGAAAACCACCCATGACGGGACCGATAATGAACCCTACCCCAAAAGCAGCACCTACCATACCAAAATTTTTGGCCCTGTCTTCAGGAGAACTGATATCTGCGATATAGGCTGTTGCAGTAGTGAAGCTGGCGCCTGTAACACCCGCAATCATTCTTCCTATAAACAACCAAGTAATATTAGGCGCAAACGATAAAAGGATATAATCAACACCAAAGCCAAACAGGGAAAATAACAAGACCGAACGTCTGCCGTATTTATCGCTAAGATTACCTATAACCGGCGCAAAAATAAATTGCATGATGGCATACGCAAAGCCCAACCAACCGCCATACCTTGATGCATCGCTCACGTTTCCATGAATCAACTCTTCAATCAGTTTAGGCATCACAGGAATGATGAGTCCAAAGCCGGTAACATCGATTAGTAAGGTTATGAAGATAAAACCTAGGGCTGCCTGCTTTTTTCCTGTCATGGTGCACTATTGTAGACCAAATGTTAGCTTTTTCAACAAAAGCACAAAACAATTATTGATTAACAGACATGAAATCTGGCCTTCTGATAAACTGGCTAACAAAGCGGAAACGCAAATCTGTACTAAAATCGATACGGAAACGATTCATTCCCGCAATCACTCTGGGAAAATAAAACATCCTCAATTCAACAGTGCCGAACACAAGATTTTCATTTCTGGACTTGACACCCCCTCCTACTGAAGTAAAGCCATCGCTCTTTGTCCAATTTTCACCGATAGGCTTTAAGAGCGAAAATCCGCCAAAGACAAATGGGGCAAAACGAAAGCCATAAAACGACCAGCTATTGAAGAAAACAGATTCACCTCTAACAGTAATACGGGCTGCTGATTGAAGATCGCCTCTACGAAACTCGGCTAAACCAAAAGTATTGTTGATATACAAAGGCTCATTCAGCAAGGTTC
>JACCDH010171159.1_pt1 | contig 31836 bp, 22 predicted proteins | sample 7442481 | NCBI WGS metagenome assembly JACCDH01 (sample SAMN15323433, study PRJNA562643) | freshwater metagenome | isolation source: river surface water | place: USA:Blue River Watershed | collected 2017-08-15
ATTTGGTTTCAAGGAGACCATCCTTTTGATATAGAGCGTTTGGTTGCAGATACCGTAATGTATACAGAGAAACAAATAGAAGTATTTGGCGAATTGCCTTGCGCTGATTATCATTTCTTGTATTTAATGCATAATAAACCGGCACGACATGGGGTGGAACATTTGGATAGTACCGTAATTGCCATGGGGCAATTGGAAACCCAAACCGAGGAAGAATTTTACCACGACTTGTTAGCCATAAGTTCGCATGAGTTGTTCCACTTATGGAATATTAAACGCATTAGGCCAAACGATATGCTGCCTTATGATTTCACCAAGGAAAACTACAGCACTTTAGGCTACGTGTATGAAGGAGTAACAACTTACTATGGCGATTTGATGTTGTTACAAAGTGGTGTTTGGACATGGGAGCAATATGTGCAAAGTTTTAATGGCGACTTAAAACGTCATATAGAAAATCCGGGAAGATTTAACTATTCCGTAGCCGAATCAAGTTGGGATACTTGGTTGGACGGATATGTGCCTGGAGTGCTTGGCAGAAAAGTATCGATTTACATTGAAGGGATGTTGGCTGCATTAGCTGCTGATTTAATCATCATAAAAGAAACAGAAGGCAAGCACAGTTTACATGATGTGATGAAAGAGTTGTATCAACATTATGCTAAACATAACAAAGGGTATGATGAATCTATCTACAAATCGCTATTAGAAAAGTATGCCGGTTGCAGTTTTGACGAGTATTTTGCCAAACTTATTTGGGGAAAAGGAAAGTTGCAAGATACGGTTAATGATCTCTTAACACATGTTGGCTGCAATCTCCAACAAAGGCCTAATGGCAGTTGGACACTTACTAAACTCGACAGCATCAACCCATTACAAGAAAAACTATTTGCCGCATGGACGCATGTGGAGTAATAGTTGATTCACATATCATTTTTTTATTATTTTTGGATTCCAATCAACACAATCTATACTATGCACAGAGCCAACATGGATTATAAACTTTGCGAATCGAATAAGATTTTATTTTTAAACCATTGTACACCTTCACAAGCGCAATTAGTAGAGCAATCAAAAGCTTGTCATGCCTACAAAAAAGGCGAGCAGTTATTTAATGAGAGTGCCCTACCACTTGGTGTATATTGTATTGTGAGTGGTGTTATTAAATTGGTTCGTACCAATTTAGATGGTAAAGAACAAATTTTACGTTTTGCTCAGCCGGGTGATGTGCTTGGTTACAGAGCTTTAATTGCTGATGAGCCCCTCGTATCATCTGCTGTTTGTGTGGAAGATACTGTAGCATGCTTTATCCCAAAGCAAGTGTTTTTACAAATTATGGAAGAAAACACTGCTATCAGCAAAGAGCTATTGAAAACACTTAGTCACGAATTAGGTGTTGTGGAAGAGCGCGTACAAAGTTTAGCGCAAAAAAGTGTACGTGAGCGTTTGGCTGAAGCTTTACTTTTCTTACATGCAACGTTTAAGTCAAATAACTTAGATGCAGATGTTATTGCAATTACTTTACCACGTGAGGATATCGCTAACATAGTGGGAACAGCAACGGAAACTGTAATCCGTTTACTTAGTGAGTTTAAATCGGATAAATTGATTGAGCTTGACGGTAAGAAGATTAAGATTCTGGAAAAAGCCAAGTTAGAGAAAATTTCACACGCAAGTGTGTAAGTTTTTTCGTAAACTTGATTGAACTATCTAAGCAAATGAGCCATCTAAAATACCTGTCACTTACCCTCTTATTTTGTTTGTTTTTCACCGGGTTATTCGCTCAACGTGCGTCATATCGGTTGATGATTTATAATAAAGTTCACAACAGTTATGAGCAAGTCGAGGATAATAAACCTTATCAAATATGGGTTTCGGACACCTTTAACTTAAAAGGCTATTTCGATGAAGTAAGTGAACACACTTTTGCTTTTGTAACAAGAGACAGTACCTACATTTTCAGACCCGGTGATATTCATTATATGGTTAGGATATCGGGATTTAGTGATAAGGCAATTTATACTTTCTCCAATCAAACAGGTAAAGTAATACTTGGTTCAAGCATGGTTACTGTTGGTTCAGTTTTTTTAGTTCCATTTGCAATTGCTTCCATTTTCGAACCCACTGCATTAATTCCTACTGCGATTTCTGCAATAGTAATTGGTGGAGGAATGGCCGTTTTAAAATCAGTAAACAAATCAAAGTCCCGAGTGGGCAATTCTTATGAGTTGTTACCTAATAAGGGTGTGCTGAAATTACGTATTGTAAAATCAACTATGTAGCATAAAGCTACGCATACTTATACTACCTAAGTCGAAACTTTGGTGAATGAACTTCAAATGCTCTTTAGGTTGTTGTACACCTAATACATAAAGCATTGGGAGATAATGATCGTTTGTTGGCACTGCTAATTGTGCTGCTCTACCTGCTTTCTGATAATCAACCAACTTATTGTAATCTCCATTCTCTAATGATTTGGTAACGTATGTATCAAATTCCAAACTCCAATCGTAAGGTGCTGCATTAGGATTTTCCCAATTCAATAAACCTAAGTTGTGAACAATATTACCACTACCTACAATCATCAATCCCTTTTTACGCAAGGTGGCTAACTGTGCAATTAAGTTGTAGTGATATGATGCAGGTTTGGTGTAGTCGATACTTAACTGAAATACCGGAATATCAGCTTTAGGATACATGTGCTTTAAAATAGTCCATGCTCCATGATCTAAACCCATGTGGTCATCAGCTTGAACATGCGAACTCTCTAACAACTTCTTTACTTGCAAAGCATATTCAGGAGATCCTGCCGGTTCATATTTTACCTCATGTAAAGCTTTAGGGAAACCACCAAAGTCGTAAATCGTTTTAGGAAATTTATTCGTAGACACAAAAGTACCTCGAGTAAGCCAATGTGCTGAAACTACAAGAATAGCAGAAGGTTTAGGAATTTGTTGAGTGGCTTTTGCCAAATCTCGGGTGAACACATTATCCATAATAGCATTCATGGGTGAACCATGCCCTATAAAAAAGGCCGGCATTAAAGGTGAGTTAGGCATGCCACTTAACTCAGATAATAATTCTTGTCCGCTAATCATCATAATAGGTAATGCTGCTAAAAATTCTTTACGGTTCATGGTTATTCGAAAATAAAAAAAGCATAGCTACTGAGTAACTATGCTTTTCAGTATGTTGCTCTAATAGTTTATTTTTTAGCTACAACACGTACGTTAACTGTGAAGTTGTTCTCGATTAAGTTATCAGCCATACCTTTATAAGTAACATCAAATAAAGTACGGTCAACTGCGAACTCAGCGTTAGCAATTACTTTATCTTTCGTTACAATTACTTGAGCAGGAAAAGTAACCTCTTTAGTAATACCTTTAACTGTTAAGTCTGCAACTACATTATAGTTTGCACTACCAGCTTTAGCACCGGCAATAGCAGAAACTGATTTAGTTTTTAATGTTGCAGTTGGGAATTTAGCCGTTGCAAAGAAGTCGTCAGATTTTAAGTGACCAACTAATTTTTCGCTGTATTCACCTTGCATATCTTGATTATCGATAGTGGTCATGTCCATAGTAAACGAACCGCCTACAAATTGCTTACCTGCAACACTAATAGTTCCTTCGCTAAATTTAACATAGCCCCAGTGTGAACCTGTTACTTTTTTTCCTGTCCATTTGAATGATGACTCTTTAGCATCTACTTTAAATGAAGTGCTTACTGATTTTTTTGGTTGGCTTACTGCCACAACTGATATTGCTAAACCGGCAATAGCAGCTAATGTAAATAGTTTTTTCATGTTGTATTATTAGTTTCTAAATTTATCCAGCAATTGATTGAGCTGCTGCATCTCGTTTGTTGTTAATGACCTGCAAATCTCGTTCATGTGATGCTCGTGTTTGTCAATCTCTCCCAATAAGGCCAAACCTTCATCCGTAATCATCACATCCACCTGTCTTCTGTCTGATGGGCATTCACTACGTTTAACCAAATTCTTTTGCTTAAGTTTTTCAATTAAACGCGATGCATTGCTCATCTTATCTAACATGCGATCTTGAATCAAACTAACACTTGCAGGTTTAGGCTGTTGTCCTCTTAATATACGTAATACGTTATATTGCTGTGAGGAAATGCCAAACTGTTTAAAATATCTATTTTGCTCTGCGCCCAACCAACCTGATGTATACACCATGTTAATGATTAATCGCTCTTCTTCACTTTTAAACCTTTTCTGCTTTATGGCGTCTTCTAATTTCATGTTAAATAACAAGACAAAATTAATGTATATACATCTATTGTCAATACATTATTATTTTATTAATCATATTATATTGGTTTTCAAATATATAAAATTTGTATATACAAGTATTTATGGGTACAAAAACAGTTTTACGCTCACAAATAATTACTATTGAATCAGTGAAAAAAGCATTTGCTATATGGTTTGTATGTTTATCCTTTTTTGCCCACTCGCAAAATGATACCTCATACTCAAGTATCCGATCGAGGTATATTGAGGAGAAGAAGGACGCAATTGCCGTTTCATTTTTTAATAGAAACCCGAATAATCAAATTGAATTACAAAGTAGATTTCAATTAACCTACAAGCCAAATGACCCAAATACCATTGGGCTAAAATTACAGCACAAATGGTTAGGATTTAGTATTGGCTATTCACCCAAAAGACTTCAAACAGAGAAAAGAGGAAACACCTCCGAATTTGATTTGCACTTTTACATGTATGGAAAACGTCAATACCTCGACTTATACTACATCGACTATCAGGGATTTTACATAGAAAACTTTAGGCAAAACGATACACTTAAGAAATACTACTCCTCGTTTCCATTGTATCCAAATTTGAAGTTAAATACGATAGGAGTAAACTACTTTTATTTGTTTAACCACAAAAAACTGTCGTTACGAGCCAGTTTTAATCACAATGAAATACAACGTAAAAGTGCCGGTTCCTTTCTATTAGGAACCTCATTTAATTACTCTAGCTTTTTCAATCCAACAGATTTCATTCCATCTGAGCTTAGACCCCAAACACAAGAGAACGAACGCTTCATAGATTTGCGCTATTATGAGTTAAGTGTGATGCCGGGTTATGCATTTACTATTGTATGGAAGAAATTCTATTTCACACTTGCACCAATGATTGGTTTCGTAGGGCAATATCAACGTATAAGCCATACCGAACAACTAGAAACTCGCCAATTTACAACAGCACTAAGGGGGTTAAGTAAGGTTGCACTAGGATACAATAATGAGCATGTTTTTATTGCACTCACCGGCACAAATGATACATACAATTACATGCTAAATGAACATGTTAAAATGCGCACGCAAGTGAGTGAAGCTCGGTTAATCATCGGTTACCGATTTACACCAAAAGGTTTCCTTAAAAAATTCTCGAATGCATTAGATGTTAAATTTTAATGCGTTTATGTTTCCATCTACGGTGACTCCATAACCAGTAGGCAGGTTGATTCTTAATGTCATGCTCCAGAAGTCGGGAATGCTCCGAAGTGATCCAACCTTCAACGGTTGTATGAGATTGCTGTGTGATGATTTGAAAACTTAACTGATACTTTCCTCTTTTCACTTTCTGACAAGATGTATACACAACCGGATAATTAAACCGCTTTGCAATTTTCTCTGTCCCAATAAAAACAGGAGTATCTTGATTTAAAAATGAGAGCCAATATGCATTTTCAGGTGCAGGTGTTTGATCAGCAATGAAAGCAATTCCGGTAAATGTTGTTTTAAGTTCACTTAATGCGCGCATGGTTTGTTGCATTGGAATCAATTTCATTCCATGACGTGTTCGGATACGCTTCATCAACCAATCGAAAAACGGACTACTTAACGGATGATAAATCCCATACAGTTGAATAAGATTGAGTGAGGCGAATGCAGGACCAATCCATTCCCAATTCCCTTGATGCCCGAGTACGAAAACAAAAGGCTGCTGCTGATTTGGTAATTGTTCAAGCACATCGAGGTTAGTAAAAACTACATGCTTACTCAACTGTTTCTTTGATAACGTTAATAGCTTTAAGGTTTCTATCATCACATCAACCATGTGCCTATAGTAAGCCTTTTCAATACGCATTCTCTCCTCCTCTGTCTTTTCAGGAAATGCATTTGCTAAATTTGCTCTAACTACTTTTTTCCTGTACCCTATTAAGTAATACAAAACATGGTAAACCCCTGTTGACAATCCATAAAGTAGCCAAAGCGGTAAACTGAATAACAGATAAAGTGGAAACGCAAGAATGGGATAATACCATTTCATCCCACAAATGAACTACTTTTTTGTGGTTTATGATACATTTGTGAGGTGATGACATTGGATGAAAAAATTGCGCTGTTTGGGCAATGCAAAAACGTATTAGAAAATCGCATGAGCGATTTAGAGAAGGCTATGGCAGATGCGCAAGAAAGTGCTAACAGTGAAGAAAAAAGCAGTGCAGGTGATAAGTATGAAACGGGAAGAGCGATGAGCCAAATAGCCAGAGATATGAGTGCCAAACAACTGCATCAAGCAAAAATTGACTACAAAGAACTGATGCAACTTTGGCCCCTAACCGAGCAGCAACTGATTCAAAGAGGAGCACTTGTTCACTTAAATAACGGTCAAACTATTTTTATTGCAACAGGCTTAGGGATGGTTTCTTTTGAAGAGCAAAAAATTGCAGTAGTATCTATAAAAGCACCAATTGCTACACAACTCCTAGGCAAAAAAAAGAGCGATGAAGTACTCATCGCTCAGAAAAAAGTTCAAGTTATTGATGTCATTTAAGCACGGATAACTCCGGGTCTAAATTCCTTTTCTATTTTCTTATGGTTAGCCGCTTCAATTCCCATACTTATCCATTTACGTGTTTCTGTTGGATTAATAATGGCATCAACCCATAAACGCGCAGCTGCGTAGTAAGGACTCATCTGCTTATTATACCTATCGGTAATTACTTGAAGTAATTCCGCGTGTTTCTTTTCATCTATTTCTTCGCCTTTTGCCTTCAAGCTAGCTTCCTCTATTTGAAGCAATACTTTGGCCGCCTGTTCTCCACCCATTACTGCAATTTTTGAATTCGGCCATGCAACAATTAAACGCGGGTCGTAAGCCTTACCACACATGGCATAATTACCTGCACCAAAACTGTTTCCGGTTATTACTGTAAACTTAGGTACCACAGAATTGGCTTGAGCATTCACCAACTTAGCTCCGTCTTTAATAATGCCTCCGTGCTCGCTTCTACTGCCCACCATAAAACCGGTTACATCTTGTAAAAACACTAATGGTATATGCTTTTGATTGCAGTTCATAATAAAGTGCGCAGCCTTATCTGCGCTATCACTGTATATTACACCACCAATTTGCATCTCCACCGGATTATCAGAGGCGCTTTGTTTTGGCTTTTTAGCTTTAACAACTTGACGATTATTGGCTACAATACCTACGGCCCACCCATCAATACGTGCGTATCCGCAGGTAATCGTTTTACCATACAACTCTTTGTATGGATCAAAACTTCCAGCATCTACTAATCGCTCAATAATTTCCATCACATCAAACGGTTTAGCAAAATTAGCAACCGCATCGTACACATCATCCATAGATTTTGCAGGAGAAACCGAAGTTACACGATTAAACCCTGCATCATCAAACTTGCCAATTTTATCCATGATGCGCTTAATGCGATCAAGGCAAGCAGCATCATTTTCAAATTTATAATCGGTAACACCACTAATCTCACAATGAGTGCTTGCACCTCCTAAAGTTTCGTTATCGATATCTTCACCAATAGCCGCCTTCACTAAATAACTTCCGGCTAAGAAAATAGAACCTGTTTTATCTACTATCATCGCTTCATCACTCATGATGGGTAAATAGGCTCCGCCTGCTACGCAACTTCCCATTACTGCGGCAATTTGTGTAATACCCATGCTGCTCATTACCGCATTGTTTCTAAAAATTCTACCGAAGTGTTCTTTATCAGGGAATATTTCGTCTTGCATAGGTAAATACACACCAGCACTATCAACCAAGTAAATAATTGGAAGTTTATTTTCGATGGAGATTTCTTGCGCGCGTAAATTCTTTTTACCGGTAATTGGAAACCACGCACCCGCTTTTACAGTAGCATCATTTGCCACTACGATACACTGCTTACCACTAACATATCCAATTTCTACTACTACACCGGCACTTGGACAACCACCATGCTCAGCATACATTTCAAAACCGGCCAACGCACCAACCTCAATGCGTGGTTTATCTTTATCAAACAGATAATCGACACGCTCACGTGCCAACATTTTCCCTTTTTCTTTTTGCTTTGCAGCAGCTTTTGCGCCACCACCTTGATAAATCTTTTGAAGACGTGTTTCTAGTTCGCTAACTAAATGTTGCATGAAAAACGTAGGTATTTATGGATTAGAAAATAAAATTAAAAGAAGCTTGATACAATAAACCACGCATGTGCCTGTTTAGTTCATTAAGTGGCAAAAAATAACTCACTTTGTTATCAATCAACACATGCTTTGTCTTCACAAACTCTAACCCTAAACTCAGGTTAGCGTTGTAAATAAACTTGCTACTCTTATCGTTGTTTTGGGTAGCAATAAAACCACCAACCTGATAGCCTGTATACAGATTAAAGAATCTGCGTTTACCTCTCCCGAAATTACGAGGATAAAAATCTTGTCCGAAGTTGATAATAAATAATTCACTAATAAGTGAGCTGTCTGTTTTATTCGCACCAACTGATTTATATACACCCAGATTGAAATAGCTTTTACCTTTGGTGAACATATACTTAACCGAAGCACCCTGATAAAACTTGGCACTTACTCCTGCTTTGGGATTCTCTATAGCTAAAAATCCGTATTCAACACCAGGCATATTCACAAAAGAAATTCTTGAATTACTTGGAGTGCTCGGTTCATCATACAATTGCAATTCTACATTGCAAACTTTCTCCGAGGAGTCATCGCGTAACTGATTAATTTGAATTTCGTTGGTAACAATAGTTTGTATGTTGTTACTAATTCTACGTTTTAAATCATTAATGTTATAATCTGCTAAACCCGGATCCTTCAACTGCTTAGAATATTGTTCATTTTCAAAACGTAGGTTCTGATTTCTGCGCTCCAAGTTGCGAATGGTTTCACTTGTATTCTCTGAATTAAAGGAATTGCTTATAATAAAGCCCAACTTACCAACCAAGGAGTCAAGAGCACTGATCTTGTTGAGTGGTAATGTAAAGTTACACGTAAAATTACGATCGTTATAGTTGGTTCGTTTTACCACACCATCATTTAATGCTATAAAAAGATTTACTGCATCAACGCTTTGCTGAAACTTGCTTACATAAACTGTGATAGATTTTGACGCAGCTCTCTCTTGTGCAGTTGAGCTGAATGCAATTAGCGAACACAGCAGCAGGTAGCTCATCATTAACCAATTTTTTTTCATACAGATGCTATTGTAAATAAGCACTCAAAGCTAATGAAAATAAGGTGTACGCAAAGTTTTGTTTGTATGATTTATATAAAAATGTACTTTTGCGCCCGGGTAAGTCTTATACGACCAGCTCCTGCTGAACCCCCCAGGACAGGAATGTAGCAAGGGTAGGTGGTTGTAGCGGTGCGATATGTAGGCTTGCCCTTTTTTTATGCCTAAAAATTCGCCTGCAATCGCAGGTTCACACGTCTGGTGGTTAAGTAATTAGGCACAGCCCAAGTTCTTCCTTCAATATCCTCAATCCAAATGTGCGAAATAGTATTATTGATATCTAAAAGGTTAAACACATCAACTCCAATCCAAGCAGATTTTACATAGCGTTTCCAACCTTTTTTGTTGGTATCTTTTTCATCCACTAACACACGTAAAAATCCAATATCAACGCGTTTGTATGAAGGTAGTCTTAAGGTATCACCATAACGATTTCTGTCGGGCGGACCAAAAGGTAAACCAGTACCGAATACTAGAGTAAGGTTTACTTTATACTTATCGTTTCCTCTCAAATAATCTTGAAAGAACATACTAAAAGTGGCACGTTGATCGGTAGGACGAGGGATGTATCCCGGTGTAATTCTATTTCCCGAAGCATCTGTTATAACGGCACTTGGAATTTTCTCTTGCGTTTGCATGATGCTTAAACTAGCCCAACTTTCTGCACCTTTTACTATCTCACCATTAATTCTAAAATCAAGACCGGTAGCATAACCCACTGCAATGTTATCTGCATAGTAACGAATTCGTACATTATCAATCTCGTATGGAATAAGATTCTCTAATTGCTTGTAATATGCTTCACCAAATAGTTTAAATGGTCTATTCCACATCGTGAAAATCATATCAGCACCCAACACATAATGAATTGCTTTTTGTGCTTTAATGTTAGGATTTAGTGTTCCATCAAAACGTCTTAATTCCCTGTAAAATGGTGGTTGGTAATAATATCCCCACGCTGCTTTAACGTTGATGTCTTTTTTGAGTTTACCTTCTTTTTGTTTGCCTCTTACTGCTCTATTATGCTTGCGGTTAGGTTCAAAACTAAATTGAACACGAGGACTCACTACGTTTTCATTATTATAACTCCACCAATTGGTTCTTAAACCATAAGTAACTTGTAAGTTATAATCCTTATTCAACTTCTGCGTGTTTTGAACATACCCACTTACTCGATGAGAAATCAACTCGTTTCGTGAATTCAAATAATCTAAAACTACCGGCATACCTCCCACTTGTGAGGGTTGCCCAAAGCCTAGTGAATCTTTGTAATTCCACTCGTTCAACTTATCAATGATATGTTCACCCTGAAACTGAGCGCCCCATTGCATACTATGCGCACCCTTAGTATAGTAACCGCGATGCCCCACATTATAAACAGTGGCATTGATTCGGTTACGTGCGTTATTTAAGAAGTAGCCAATGCCTTTTGTTGCTCTGGCTTTTCCGAAATTATCATTCCCAAAATTGGTTTCTACTTCTTCCAATCGATAGGCTCCTTCCACCGTGTATAATTCTGCCTCGTTCGAATTAAAGATACTTCCAATTAATTTGAGCGTTGTAAATCTATTTGGAGTAACTAATAAGGATAATGCACCTGTTGCTGTTTGGTATTCCATCAAGTCTTGTCCATCAAAAAACATTTTTAACGACATGGCCTGCTTAACCGTACCAAAGGTAGTTTCGCGTGTTTGCGGAATAACCAAGTAACGATTACGTGCGTAGCTACCCAAAGCACTAACGCTGATGGAGGAATTAATATGCCAGGTGAGTAAAGTTTGTACATCACTAAAACTTGGTCGGTAATCACCTTTATCGTCTAAAGTAGCCAACACATATTGATTGCTCCAATAACGAGCACTTAGCAAATAAGTAAAACGTAAATTTTTACTGGCACCTTCGATATGACTTTGTGCACCCAGTAGACTGACATTTCCGGAAGCTGCAAATTTCTTTGGGTCTTTATACTTAATATCCAATACCGAAGATAGTTTATCGCCATATCTTGCCTCAAAACCACCTGCCGAGAACTTTATATTTTGTACCAATTCAGTATGAATAAAACTCAACCCCTCTTGTTGCCCACTTCGAGGTAAAAATGGACGATAAATCTCAATGTCGTTTACATACACCAAATTCTCATCGTAGTTTCCACCTCTTACGTTGTATTGAGAACTTAACTCATTATTTGATGTAACGCCCGGTAAGGTTTTAAGTACTTGTTCAAAACTACCTGAGATATTAGGCAACTGCTTTATCTCTTTGATGTTGATGTTAATAACACCTGCCCCTCCTCTATTCTGCTCCACGTAGTTGAACACATCCAAGTTTACAGTAAAATTAAGCGTAACATTAAGCTGGTATTTTTGCCCTTCTTTAAAAGGTCCCATTCGGGTATGATAAGGTGAATGTCCGGCATAACTGAATGCTAAAATAAATTCTTTATCTACCGGAACCGAAATACTATACGTACCATTCTCTTTAGTGAGTACAGCTGTTTTCTCGCCTGCAATAAGTACGCTTACATCTGCAATTTCCTCTCCCAAACTATCCTTTACAACACCATACACAGTTGCGGTTGGTGGCGTATTTTGAGCCACACCAACAACACTTAGCATGAGTGCTAATGTAAATAGCAGTAGTTTGTACATGAATGTAGTTAACGCACGTAAGTTAAATTACGTATGTGGCTGCGATTGCTTTAGTTTAGAAATAGTTTCTACCGGATTTGGAGAGGAGAATACAAAGTTTCCTGCCACTAACACGCTTGCACCTGCTGCCATTAACTTACCGGCATTATCTTGATTAACGCCACCGTCAATTTCAATAAGCGCTTGGCTATTATGTTGGATAATAATGTCTTTTAGCGTAGATACTTTACGATACGTATTTTCAATAAACTTCTGACCGCCAAATCCCGGGTTCACACTCATCATACAAACCAAGTCGATATCGGCTATCACATCACGTAAAAGTTCAACTGATGTGTGCGGATTAACAGCCACACCGGCTTTCATTCCTAAATCTTTTATTGCATGAATAGTACGATGCAAATGCGTGCAAGCCTCGATATGAACGGAGAGAATATCAGCACCTGCTGCTTTAAAATCTGCCAAGTAACGATCAGGATCTACAATCATCAAATGTACATCCAACGGCTTTTGGGCATGTTTTTTCAATGCTTTAACCACCGGAAAACCAAATGAAATGTTAGGAACAAACATACCATCCATGATATCTACGTGAAACCAATCGGCCTCACTGCTGTTAATCATTTCGGTATCACGTTGAATGTTGGCAAAGTCTGCCGAGAGTACGGAAGGTGCAATAATTACTGACATACCCTGCGAATATAAGCATACAGCCTAATTTTTAGGCTACTTTCCTATTTTTTAGCTAGTCCCAAAATCTCATCTACTACCATATCCCAGTTGTGGTTTGATGGAACCTCAAATGCTTTTACACCCGCGCCTTCTGCTGCCGCTGTATCTCTTGGCTTATCACCAATCATTACGGCATGTTCTGGAGACACATTAAACCGGCTTAAAGCCTTTTCTATCATTCCACTTTCGGGTTTACGGCATAAACAATTACTAATCGAAGGATGATGAGGACAATAATAAATCTCATCCAATTGAACTCCTGCTTTTGCCAGCTCATCGGCTAAAACAGTGTGAATTTGAGCTAAACCATCATGAGAGTATCGTTGCTTGGCAATTCCGCTTTGATTGGTAACAACTACTAATTTTATACCTTCCATTTGTAGCCTTTTCAGGTTATACGGAGCATGAGGAAGTACCTCAAACTCCTCAACACAGGTAACGTAATCGCCAAGTTCTTTATTTAGAATACCATCGCGGTCTAACAACACTAATTTTATCATAATATGGCAAGCAAGTAAGTAATAAATTGTCTAATTTAATGTTTAATGATATAATTGAAAAAATTTACTGCGTTGAGCACAAGAATTGTTATTATCCCGACCTACAATGAAATTGAGAATATAGACTTGATTATAGAAGCTGTGTTTTCTTTACAAACACACTTTGCAGTTTTGATTGTTGATGACAACTCACCTGACGGTACAGGCAAACGCGTAAAGGAATTACAACAAAAATACGCTGAACTTTATTTACTAGAACGCAAAGCCAAGAACGGTTTAGGAACAGCTTATATTGATGGATTTAAGTGGTGCTTGGAAAAAGGCTATGAATACATTTTTGAAATGGATGCAGACTTTAGCCATAATCCAAACGACTTGGTACGTTTATTTGAAGCTTGTGAACAACACAAAGGAATGACGGTTGGCAGTCGTTATGTAACCGGAGTAAATGTAGTGAATTGGCCGATGAGCAGAGTCATGTTATCCTTCTTTGCCAGTAAATATGTTCGCTTTATCACCGGCATTGATGTGCACGATACAACAGCAGGATTTGTTTGTTACCATCACTCCGTATTGAGAACTATTGATTTGGATCGCATTAAATTTAGAGGATATGCCTTTCAAATTGAAATGAAGTTTACTGCGTGGAAACATGGATTTAAGGTTACTGAAGTTCCCATTATTTTTACTGATAGAACCAGAGGGGAATCCAAAATCACGAAAGGCATTATTAAAGAAGCTGTTTGGGGTGTAATTAGTATGAAAATGAAAAGCTGGTTTCGCACATACAAACACACTAACCTGTGATTTCAAGTAGCTAAGCTATTCCAAGAATTTTCAGCTTTAATTCATCCGGTTCAAAAGGTTTGGTGATAAATCCACTCATTCCAAAATCGCTAATATTCTCGCTCAGTTCTTCCTCGCGTGTAGCAGTGAGTGCAATTATTCTAACGTTTGGTTTCTTGGCAATGATTTGTTTAGATGCATCAAAACCATCTAGAATAGGCATATTCACGTCCATCAAAATCACATCATACTCATTGGTCAATGCAAGTTCAACAGCATCCTTTCCATTATCAACCATAGTTAAGTTAACTTCCCACTTACTCAGGTACTGCTTCATTACAAACTGATTCACGTTATTATCCTCAGCAACGAGAACTCGCATTCCTTTTAAGCGATCATCAACGCTAACTGAATCATTAATCTTATTTTCTTCCTCCAACACTTGATTTGAGCCAAGAGAAAAGTTCAATTCAAAATAGAACACACTACCTTTATCAGGCACGCTTTTTACTAAAAGATTTGCACCATGTAATGCGAGTATTGATTTACTAATAGTAAGTCCTAATCCGGTTCCCCCAAATTTTCGAGTGGTTTTAGTATCGGCTTGCGTAAATTCCTCAAAAATTAGTTTTTGCTTTTCTGGAGGTATTCCAACTCCTGTGTCTGTTACCTCAAACAACACGTTACAATTCGATGCACTCCTACTTTTCACAGTTAGCCTAAGAGAGACCTCTCCTTGATCCGTGAATTTTATTGCATTACTTAATAAGTTAGACAGCACTTGAGTTAAGTGTAACGAATCACACATTAATGAATTGGGTAGCCTATCATCAATCTCAACCAATAACTTAATTCCCTTTTCTTGTGCACTAACTTGATATAAATCAATAATATCTTTTACCTCTGCTCGTAAATTGGTTGGTGCATACTCAACAAGCACTTTCCCTGCTTCAAGCTTATTTAAATCAAGGATATCATTTAAAAGGTTAAGTAATCGCTTGGATGATTGCTGTAATAAATGAACATTCTTGTCGTATTCCTCTTTTGTTAGCTTTCCTTCTAATAGTTTAGAAATACCAATTATTCCATTTAGCGGTGTTCTAATTTCATGACTCATTACAGCCAAAAACTGAGCCTTCGCCTGTGCTGCATGTTCCGCTTCCTCACGAGCTTTTTGAGTCTCAATAACCTGCTCTTGAAGTTTAAGATTACTATCTACAACTTGCTTTTTCTCTTGTGTGAGTGCACCATTTAGTTGCCTAGTTTTAAGTCCGAACCAAACTACAAAAGCTAAAAGAAGAATACAAGAAACAATAATGATGACAAGAATTCTTTGCTCATAAATTTTACCTGCTAAAGCAGCCTCTTTTTCTTTAAGTAATCGTGTATTTTTTTCACTATCGTATTGACGCTGTACTTGCTCAATTTTCAAACTTACTTGCCCGAAATCTAACGAGTCTTTTAATACATCATATTTCTCGTAGAAAGTAAATGCACGCTCATAATCGCCCAGTAGTTTGTAGTATTTTGAAGTGATAGAGTAGTTATCCAATAGAATAGTTTTCAACCCCAATTCACTTGCAATCATTCGTCCTTCCTCCAACCATTTACCTGCACGCTTATAATCAAACGCTAAGTAGTTTTCAGCTAAATTTGTACAGGTATTAGCATATCCTTCCCTGTCTTCAATACTTTTTTTAATTTGAAGTGATTGAAAAAACAAACGTTCTGCACGTTTATATTCTTTTAGTTTAAAATATGTAATACCAATATTATTATAAGAATCTGCAATGTGTGATGAATCTCCTGAACGTAAATCGAAGTCTAATACAAGTTTAAAATAACTAAGAGCTCTATTAAAATCACCCAAGTCTAAGTAAACCATACCAAGGTTATTTTCTGCTGAAATTTCAGCCTCTTCAATATTAAGTTTTTTGGAGAGCTCTATTGCCTTAGTAAAGAGTGCTATCGCCCTTCTTGGTTTGTTTTGAGATTGATAGATAAGACCTAAATTGATGTATTGATTTAGTATCCCTCGTTGATCGTTCAGTAATTCAAACTTTTTAAGCGCATCATAATAGCAAATCAAAGCTGCTTGATAATTTCCGAGAGACTCATTTACAATACCCAACTCAACTTGAGCACGTGCAATTATAAAAGGATACTCCTTAGCTTGATTAATAATCTCGGATTGAACTTTCGATGCAAGTATAAAGTCTTGCTTAGCTGCATATGCAATACCAAGCGTATGCTTCACTTCCCAAAGCAATGAATCTAATTGCTTATCCCCGTCATCTATTCTCTCAATCAGTAATTCACTCTCTTTAATCACACTTTCCGGATTAAATGAAAGTTCGTAGTTAAACTTTAGGTTTGTTAACTCAATACTTCTTTTGGGGTCTGACTCTTTAGCTAAAAGCCTATTGATACTATCTATTTTGGAATTCGTTTGAGCAAATAAGGTATCTGTTACTGCAAAAAACAATAACCAATTCACCAATAAGAAAGATAAAAATGATTTTCTCAACGCACCACGAATATACGAAATAGGTACATGAAATATGTACCTTAATCTTTGAGTAGCTCTACCAATTTATCAGTAAGCTGATCAGGGTCGAATGGTTTTGTTACGTAACCTTTCATACCAATACCTTCAATAGCCTCTGCAGCCTCTTCATCTGTTAAAGCTGTCATAGCAACAATTTTATAGCTCGGCTTTTGTGCAAGTATTTGAAGGGTAGCATCTGCTCCATCCAGAATAGGCATGTTTAAGTCCATCAGCACCAAATCAAAGTCCCTACTTATTGCCATCTCTACAGCACGCTCACCATCCTCAGCAACAGACACTTCAATACCTTGCCTTGTTAAAACTTGCTTTAATACAAAGGTGTTTACCTCATTATCATCAGCAATAAGTACAGATCGCATTTTGTTTGGCATATTGTGAACAAAAAAGCCTCCATCGAGATTACGAGAGAGGCTTTTGGATAACTAAAAATATGTTTATGCTAAAACAACAATCTTGTTGTTTAACACTTCTACTACTCCACCATTAATTTCAATTGACTCAGTTTTACCATCTTTAGTTTTCACTTTGATGGTTCCTTTATCAAGACTTGAAACAATGGCAGCGTGGTTAGCTAAAATTTCGAACTGACCTTTGCTACCCGGTAGCACTACAGATGCTACTTCACCACTAAAAAGGGCTTTGTCAGGGGTTAATATATCTAATACCATAGTTAGATGCTGTTAAGAGCGTGGCAAACCACGCTCTTTGTATTCAATTATTTTACTTCAGCCAACATTTTCTCACCTTTGGCAATCGCTTGCTCGATGGTTCCCACCAAGTTAAACGAAGCTTCAGGTAAGTGATCTAGTTTACCATCCATGATCATGTTAAATCCTTTGATGGTATCTTCAATCGAAACTAATTCACCTTTTAGACCAGTAAATTGCTCAGCAACGTGGAACGGTTGAGATAAGAAACGTTGAACACGTCTTGCTCGTGATACAGTTAATTTATCTTCTTCACTCAATTCATCCATACCAAGAATCGCGATGATATCTTGAAGTTCTTTGTAACGTTGTAAAATACCTTTAACACGTTGTGCGCAATTGTAGTGAGCATCACCAACAACAGCCGGTGTAAGGATACGAGAAGTTGAATCCAATGGATCAACCGCAGGATAGATACCTAACTCAGCAATTTTACGACTTAATACTGTTGTAGCATCCAAGTGGGCAAATGTTGTTGCCGGAGCCGGATCTGTCAAGTCATCCGCAGGAACATATACCGCTTGTACTGATGTAATAGATCCGCGCTTGGTAGAGGTAATACGCTCTTGCATCGCACCCATTTCTGAGGCTAAGGTTGGTTGGTAACCTACCGCTGATGGCATACGACCTAATAACGCTGATACTTCAGAACCTGCTTGTGTAAAACGGAAGATGTTATCAACGAAAAATAAGATATCGCGTCCACCTGATTTTTCATCACCATCACGGAAATACTCAGCGATAGTTAAACCTGATAACGCTACACGAGCACGGGCTCCCGGAGGTTCGTTCATTTGACCAAACACAAAGGTTGCTTTAGACTCTTTTAGTTTTGAATAATCAACTTTATCAATTGGCCAGTCACCCGCTTCCATACCATGAGTAAACTCTTCACCGTATTTCACGATACCTGACTCAATCATCTCACGTAACAAATCGTTTCCTTCACGAGTACGCTCACCAACACCGGCAAAAACAGAGAAACCATCGTATGCTTTTGCGATATTGTTAATCAACTCTTGAATCAATACAGTTTTACCAACACCCGCACCACCGAACAAACCGATTTTACCACCTTTGGCGTATGGCTCGATGAGGTCGATTACTTTAATACCTGTATATAATGGCTCTGCACTAGTTGATAAGTCTTCGAAACGTGGAGCAGCACGGTGAATAGAGCGACCGCCTTCTGTAGGAACAGCTTGCATACCGTCAATCGGCTCACCTACCACATTAAACAAACGACCACGGATTTCATCTCCAATAGGCATTGCAATTGGTGTACTTGTTGGAACAACCTCCATACCACGCACTAAACCATCGGTGGCTTCCATTGCAATGGTACGAATCATGTTCTCGCCAAGGTGACGTTGGCACTCTAACACAACTTTAGTTCCATCAGCTTTGTTGATATACAAAGCGTCAAGAATTTTAGGTAATTTTTCGCTGTTATCAGGGAATCTTACATCCACAACCGGACCAATTACCTGAGCTACTACTCCTGATTTTGACATAGTTACGTAATTTTAGCTTATTTTTAAGTGCCGCAAAGTTAACTTTTAACACTAAAAATCAAATGAAAATTTAATCATAAATTGAGGCTTGGTGGAAAGCATAAACTATCCAACAGGCCAATAACTCCTTATTTATTCTTGAACAAAAAGGGCTTTTAGCTCAGTGGCCTCGTCTGGCTTCATCTTTCCGGCTAGTATAAGGCGAAGTTGCCTTCTTCTTAAAGCCCCATCGTATTTCTTTTGTTCTTCATCTGTTTCTGGTTTCAACTCAGCTACTTTTACCGGAGCCCCGTTTCTGTCCAATGCAACAAATGTGTAGTATGCTTCGTTGCTTTTAAACTTCTCTCCACTCGGGATGTTTTCGGCCCAAACAGCAATGTGTATTTCCATTGATGAGTTAAAGGCGCGAGAGACTTTAGCTTCAAGTGTTACAACATCTCCTAACTTTATACTTTTACCAAAACTAACACTATCAACCGAGGCTGTAACAACAATTTTACCACTATGCTTTTGAGCAGTTATCGCAGCTACGATATCCATCCAATGAAGTAATCTACCACCCATTAAATTATTGAGTGTATTAGTATCATTGGGCAACACCAGCTCGTTCATAACGGTAACAGATTGGCTTGGTGTTTTAACTTGATTTGTCATAATGAGGCAAAGGTAATGGTTTGGATAGGATATAAAAAAAGCGGCCACCAATGGTGGCCGCTTTCGTATGTTTAGCTTGAATGCTTATTGTTTAATTAACTGACGACTGATTACATCATTACCTACTGATAATCTAATCATGTAAACTGCTGACTTAGCATCAAACTTAGTCTCGTCAATTTCTATGCTTTGAGCACCGGCAGTTAATGTACCTGCATGGTGAGTGTAAACCTTACGCCCCATCATGTCATATACATCAAGAGTTACTTTCTCTGACTTATCTAAATCGAATACTACTTTAGTTGATGTAGCAAATGGATTAGGATAAACATTGAAGTTGATTCTTTCTGCTAACACATCATTTAAACCAACATTATTCTTGATTTCAACTGTTTTAGATGCCGTTGCATCACAATAGTTAGAATCTAACACTGTTAAGTTAACCGTGTAAGTGGCCTTACGATCAAAAATGTGTGTGTATACATTTGAAGATGTATTTACGATTGGTGTTCCATCACCAAAGTTCCAAGTGTAGCGAGCTAAACCGGTTCTGTTCGCAGTGAAACGATAGCTGTTTGGAGACAAGCTATCAACTGTAAAGTCAACCGAGATAGGTAAACTGATAACAATTGATTTTGTAGCAACATCCTTACATCCGTCTATATCAACTGTAAACGTAATGGTTTTAGTTCCACCTTGCACATAAGCGTGTGTTGTATTTGGTTGGTTTGAAGTTGAGTTATCACCAAAAGCATATGTAAACACCGGAGAGGTTCCTGCAGGAATAATAGATTGGTTAGTGAATGTTACATCTTTTCCTACGCAACCATTCTCAGCAGTAAAGTCAGCCATCGCTTTCTCTTTTACCTGAGCTACGATACGCATAGAATCTAAACAGCCATTAACTGAATCGGTAGCAACTAACGTTACAAAGTAAGATCCAATTGCTCCGTAAGATTTAGTAGGAACTGCTTCTGTTCTTGGAAGTGTGTTATCACCAAAATTCCAACGGTATTTAACTCTAGCCAATCCACCTGCGAAAGTGGTGTTGTTGCTAATAATGAGGTTACTTCCTTTACAGGTGTTATCTAGAGTAAAGTTAACAACAGGTTTGTTGAAGATAGATACAACTTTAGATACAGTATCGGTACAACCATAGTTTGAAATCACTTTCAATACCGCTGTGTAAGAACCACCTTGAGGATAGAAATATAATGGGTTATTAGAGTATCCAACATCACCATTACCAAACGACCACTCACTACCGAATGTATTTACACGTCCGTTCTTACCTTCATCAATTGATGAGTTATTGGTAAACTGTACTGAACTTCCAGCACAAACATCTTGAGCTGTGAAGCTTGCAACCGGTTGAGCGAATACTTGAATTGCTTTCGTAATTGTATCGATACAACCCACAGAGTTTCTTACGTATAAGTTAGCATTAATAATGGTATCAGACCCCTGAACGATAACATCAACAACACTACTATCAGCTATTTGACCACCGATATTGAAACGGTAGAAGTTACCCGCAGAATGAGCACCTGTGCTAGTAAATCTTGAAACCTTACCGGCACATGAAATAGTTGATGTGAAGTTAGCTGTTGGCGAAGGTAATACCACAATAGTGGTTGCCAATGAATCAAGAAGTGTTGTGTTATTTCTAACAATCATTCTTACACGATAAGTACCAGGTGTAGAGTAATTCTTGATTGGACTAGCTGCAGTTGATGAAGTTCCATCACCAAAGTCCCAACTAAATTGTAATGGTTGAGTGAACGCATCTGTTGTAGACACGTTACTAAACAAGTTGTTAATATTTTGACATAATGTATCGTTTGGTGCAAAGAAATTAGCAACCGGTGCACTAGCGATAGTTACATAACGATTTACAATTGAGTCGCAACCTTCAGGAAGCAAACGAACGGTAACCTCAAGTTGGAAAGTTTTGTTTTCATCAGCAGTAGTTCCAGAAACTAACACATAACCTGGAGTACTTGGAGTTGGAGCAACAAATGAGTATGTACTTGCTGAATCTTGGATGATATTTACATTGTTCACCTGATCGTAGAAGTACTTGTACATTTTTACACGAGAAATGGTCCAGTTGGTTCCATAACTTGAGTTTGTAGTTCCTTTTGGAGGTACAATTTCATATCGTGCTTGTCCACCAACTTTTATAGCATCAGGAGTGAAGAAGTCGCCAAAGTTGTATTGCCCATCAAATGTTGAACCTTTAACTACAAAAGGACCATTTTTGAAATTTTTGAACATCACAATGGCAGTGTCTTCCATCAAATTAGTACAATTTGAAGTTAAGTTACGAGCAAAAACTTGTAAGTAAGCTGAGTCAACATTATCCATATAACCTTGAACTAGTAATGTTGCATCATTACCTTGAACAGGATTACCAATGAACTTCTGAGTTAAAATATCGAATAAGCGATATTCAAATTTAGAGTCAGCATTTGAAACAAAAACATTAACCGAATCATTGTAGCAATTTGATTGCATACTTGGAGAAACAGGTAAATCAAGATAGTTATCGAAAATTACTATACTATCAACAATCACTGCTCCACCACCTTTTGAATACGCTTCGATACCAATTTTGAAACCTGATTGACCGAATAATTCAGCCATACAGAAATCATAAACTTTATAACCAGGAACAGCGAAACTTGCATTCGGTCTAAAAATTGGATATAACGAAGTAAAGTTAATCCAGCTACCGAAACCACCAATTGTCACTTGTATCGAATCGCGCTGTGTTAAGTTATCAGCATTCTGCGAAACGTATAAACGTAAAGTTGGACGCTTAGCTTGAGTGAAGTCTAAACAAGGAGAAACTAATCTTGAACCTGTTCCATTAGGAGCTGAGAACATTGCTGCTCTACTACCTGTTAAAGGAGCAAGCGTAGGGTTTGTTAATGAACCAAATGAACGAATGTCCCATAAGCCCGAACCTGTTATTTGCTCCGGAGCCCAGTTGAATTCATTTGCAAGGTCAAAACCTGTAGCAATGAAGTCATTCGGGCCAACGTTCATTGTTGTTGTAGCGTAGTTATATCCTGTTCTTGGATCAGCATTAACAAAACTTACCGGTAGACCCTCACCATCAGAACCACCAACACGGTAAGCTATTTTGGTGTTCATTGGTTGAGCAGGGATAGTATAAACACGAGTGGTTCCCGATTTAACAGTTGCTAATAAAGCAATTTCTGCTCCACCGTTAATTCTGTAATATAAGGTATCGTTTACAGTAGGATTCTTATCCATCAAACTAACATTAACTAATAGAGGAGTTCCGTTAACTGGATCTGGGCAATATTCAAACGCCTTAGTATAATCATAAGCACGTGGAGGGAATATGTCTTGATATGAACCAATAAACTCATGAGCACCGATAGTTGCAACACCGGTAGCTAAACCAGGACGCGGGGCATCAAGGAAATCTTTATTTACCAGAGGTAAACGCTGACCAGCTCTGTACAACGGAGATGCGGTTGAACTTGGAATTAATAAGTTAACATCACTTGTGAACGGTGCTTGAACACTCATTGAAAGTGTATCTTGACCAGTGTATGTACTCCAAGCTTGTAACGTATTGTAATTACTAACAGTTCCGGCTACATTTATACCACCCACATTACTATTTCCATTTACTCCCGCTACGTAGTAGTTGTTATAATCCGTAAATTGAAATGGATTTAAGTTTGCTGCCGCTGCTAAAGCATAAATATTACCACCGGTTGTTGCTCTAGACAAACGGTTTTGTAAAATATTATTTGAAACTACGATTTGGCCTCTTGTATTAGGACCAACACCGATACATGATGAAATACCAGTTGTACCTAATGTCGTAGCTTGTCCAAGGTTAATCGAGTTATTCCAAATATTAACATCAATATTTAAGAAAGGTATGAGACTTACAGGTAAAGTACCGTCTAACAAAATACCGTAAGGATTTGCTAAGAAACCGCTACCACTTGGAGTTGAACCTGTACTTGAAATACCCGAAATCATGTTATTGTAGATGTTAATTGACTTGGTACCATCCCATCTGATATTGGTGTAAATACCGTAAGCAGTAGTTGATGTTGATCTGATATTGGTAATGTTATTACGGGTAACTGTTATAGCTGAATCCGTATTCCATTGACCTGCTGAAGGGATACCAGCGTTACTTAACTCAATACCACTATTAGCATTGAATGTATTCAAGTTATTCTTAATTGTATTTCCTTCAATTGTTGTAACAGCTTGATGTGCTACCAAAATACCTGCGGCATTTGCTACACCACCAAAATAGTTGGTAGGATTAACAGCGTTAAGTGTATCTCCACCGATGATGTTTTTCAACACTTTGGTACGTAAATCATAACCACCACTAATATTATTTATACCTTTCAAGTAAACACCATACTTGACAGCTCCAATGAAGTTATTCTCGTAAGTGTTATCATTGTTTTTCTCTCTTAATGGATTTGAAGGCACAGGAGTAGTTGAATTGAAGGCTACACCACCTTGGTAGATACCTGCATAAGAGAAGATCGTATTTGTGTTAGAGTAACCTAAAATATTACAGTTACGGATAGTAATATTTGTTGCCGGTTGAGACCAACCCATAACATCAATCACACGTATTAAAGCATTATTTACAAACGTAACGTTAGCAGGTGAGGCAGGCATTCTAATTGTTAAGTTTCTTGTAACACCTCCATCGTTTGAACCATCGATTGTTACAAAGCGAGCGCCTTGGAAACGAAGAACAGCCGCAGCTGCTGAGAACTGACTTCTGGTTGTTGCAGCTGATGAAGCAATAGTTGGGTTTACTCCTGCATCGGGTTTAATCAAAATCATACGATTTGAACCCATTTGAGGGTAATCATGCATAGCAGTAATTAATGTATCTCCTTCACCATTATAACCTGAAGCGATTACAACATTCACATTTCTGAATGGAGGATTAGCTCCATCATCAACACCGTGAGTATTGATATATCTGAACAAATTATTGATTGTATTAAAGCTACCGACCAATGGACTAGTTTTAGTAGGAGGAGCCATCACACCATTCACATAATATGTAGCATCACCAATTAATGGCGAATATGGATCATTTATTTCTAATGCACCTGCCGTTACTGTACTAGTTGAACGACCTTCGCCTGCAATATCTACTACTGCTTGATTATTTCTGATGAAACGCTTAGCAAAGTGACTCACGTAAACCGAATCAAATCGAGAAGTTGAATCATTTACAAATGGCACTTCACCGAACAATGAACCTGCATCACCTCCGTATGTTGATCTTAACTCAAACAATGAAGGAATTGCTGTGGTGTTAGCAATACCTATTTGGTTGTTTGTGAAGTTGGCATCTGCTCCTGTGTAGTATACGTTTGTATTAATTTCTGAGAAAGGATTTTGTGTGCCACCAATTGCGTAGATGTAGCAATTTGAAACTGTACCTGATACTGTTCTTCCTTGACGGTTAGAGAACAAGTTATTTCTAAATGCTAAACCACCTACTCTCGGGTCAATGTATATAGCAGCAGTAAATGCTCCTGAGTTTACTTGCAGTGTACCCACGTTTGACAAATGAATGGTATTATGGATAACATTCATTCCGAAGTTAACAACACCGGGTATTGCAGTGCTTGGTTGCTCAAATGAAATACCTACAGGTGAAGACAATGAGGTTACAGTAGAAGAACCTACACCGTATATTTTCGCAATGAAGTTATTGGCAATCAAAATGCTTCTTGAAGCAGCTGTGTTGGCAACGCGAATACCTACTGCAAAACCAGAGGTTGATCCCAAGTTGTAAATTGTATTTCTGGTAACATCAAGTGTTTGTGATGTTGAACCAGCAGATTCCCCATTAACAGCATCAAGATCAATACCTCTGAATCCGGTTGCATTACTGATTGAGTTTCTAACGATGTTACTGTCAATCAAACTTTGGCTGATACCTTTAATATAGATACCTGCTAAGTTAGTTGCACTACCACCAATATAAGTAGTCGGATTAGCTGTTCCTGTAGGAATAACACCACCAACTACGTTACGGATAATAGAAACAAATTGATCTGTTTGACCTGCTTTGGCTCTCCAATAGATGCCATTTCGAACTGCTTCGATACGGTTATCACCAATAAAAATATTAGTATTCACACCACCAAGAGCGTTTCCTGTACCGGCTGCAGCATTTGCCACACCCATGTAAATACCAACCATGGTATTGGTTGCAGTGGTTGATGAGCTACCAATAATATTGCAATTTCTTACAGTAACATATGAAGTTGGGTGCAATAAAGTAGGGGCAAGAATGATAAGTTTTGCTTGGTTGGATGATGCACTTGTTGGTAAAGAGATTGTAATCGCTTTTCCTCCTGCACCGTCATTTCCATCTATCTCGAAGAACGAAGCACCATATAACTTAATGATACCGGTATTGTTACAAACTAATTGACCTGAAGCAACAGAAAGGTTAACTGTTACACCATTAGCAGCAGATACTTTAATTGGTCTTGTACCTAACATACCCGGATAAGGCATAATAGCAGCAGGAACAGTGGCATCTAGTTGGAAGCCGGTGGCAAAAACAATATTTATTGTTCCTGTACCCTGTGTTCCGAAACTATTCAAATAATTAACAAAACTTCCGTAAGTAGCAAACGATCCTGATGTGTTAGAATTAGTAGGCCAACTATCTACACCATTAATTTGATATGTAGTACCACCAACTAAAGGAGCGTAAGCATTAGTTGTATTTTGTGTAAATTGATACGCTCCAATAGATGAATTATTGTTTGGACGAGCAACACCGTTAATATCGAACGCAACCAGAGCTCTACCTGCAAAAGCATAAGTTGTTGGAGCACCGTTTGAGGTTGTTAATGTAGAATCGTTTTCGAAATATGGTCGAGTTACAAAACTAGATTTATCGTAAGTAGTGTAAGCAGACCACTCAGCAACACTTACGTAGTTGTTCAATGAAGTGTAACCTACATTAGCCCAACCTCCTGTAGTAGTTACATCGTAAAGGTTGTTATCGATACTATCAAATGGATGTGTAACCACAAAATTAGGTGAAGTACCTGTTTGGTTTCTAGCTACTATAATCGCATAAGTGTTGTATGCAGTGGTATTAGTAACCACGTTTTGCATGCGGTTTGAAAAAATATTGTTGAAAACGCGAATACCACCAGCAGTTAATGTACCTGTAACCAGACACGCAGCCGATGAACCGGCTAGTGTTGCTCCTGATAATGAAATACTGTTATTGAAGATATCAATACCTGCCTTAACTGTACTATCCTCAACCAAAATACCTACCGGGTATGTATAACTGGTTATAGTAGCACTACCTGGAGATGTTAATTTTGCAATGGTATTATTAGTAATACGAATTCCTAGAGGATATTGGTGATTTCCTAAAGCTACACGAATACCTGTAACACCACCAGAAGTAGAGTTAATCGTATGAATGATATTTCCATTGATTGTTATGTTACTATCCAATGATAGTGTGCTGGCTACGTTACTCAGTTCAATACCTTTAAAACCGGTAAATGAGTTTAAACTTCTGCTTATTTGGTTATACTCAACAAAGGCGTTTGCTTGGTTTGACAAGAAAATACCAGAGGCATTAGCAGAACCACCGATGTTAAGTACTCCTCCAATTCTGTTGTTGCGAACGATTAAGCCAATATCTTGACCACCACGCGCTGTAGAACCGAATCCACGGGCATAAACACCATATTGAACTCCTTGAATATCGCAATTGGTGATGCTAATATTTGCATTTCTCCTGGCTGAGTTTGTTCCAACACTTGTACCACCGATATAAAAACCGGCATAAGTTGATACAGCTGTAGTTGTTGCATAACCATTTACTACAACATTAGATACAGAAACTGTATTGATTGGGGTAGTGGCAGTACTAATAAAATCAATTACCCTACCTGTAGTTTGAGCTCCGGTAGCAGAAATAGTGAAAGTTAAATTACGCTGACCTGGAGTACCTTGACCATCAATATTAAAATACTGAGTTCCGTTAAACCTGAATAAAGCTGTATTTGCAGCCAAAGCGGTTGTACCATTCGTAATTGTAAAATTACTACCTGCAACAGGTTTCAAAACAATTGTACGAAGTGCAGATGCATAATTGATGGTGTTCACCACAATACCTGCATTTGTTGCTTCAATACCAGTGTAACCCGGCACCAATAAAATGGTTATTTGACCTAACGTGTTAGGGTCAATACCATTTGCATTAAGTGCACTGATAATACCTGTTGAATTATTGTAGGCGTTACCTGCTGTGTAAGCACCTGTTAGGTTGGCAAATGTATCTTTTGGAGATACAACGTCATTACCTACCCCGTTAACGTAGTAGGTTTGACCTGCCGCTAGCGGAGCCTGAGCTTTTACCTTCGTTACTCCGAATGCCAATGCAATAAGAAATAACGAGGCAAAGAACTTGCTGTAAAGTAAAGTAAACTTGGTCCTCATATATGTTTTTAATCTAAATTTTATCCAAGGTGAATATCAAAGTTTAAAAAAAAATCTCAAAAATCAAAGTCGAAATTTACAAAATATCACTTTTAAGATTGATTCTTTGGGGCCTTGCTTTTCTATTCCACTTAAACCCCTTGAGTTTCAATTCCTCAGGTTTAAGCTCATTAATCGGATAGAACATTGCGTCTGGGTTCTTATCAAACCTAGCGGTGGCTATTTTTCCCTCTCGAAACAAAAATTTCATCTCACTACAATCAATCACGTTTACACCAATGAACGCACTATCCTCTTTTGCATAATATATGCTCTGACTATTTCCTGAAACGTAAATCCATTCAACCTTACGATCACGAAACTCAGCCTTAAGTAACCTTCCTTTTATTTGATTGAAATGCTTGTTAGTTTCTTTTGAGATAACAAAAGCATTGGAAAGTACACGCATTGAATCTAATTGGCGATTATTGATGAAAAATATAATGGTGTCTCCGCTTATCTGATTGTCATCACTCCATAACATTGGTTTACGGTATAGAGTCATTGATGAATCAGACTTAATATATACTAAAGAATCACAAATTGCCTGAATATCGGCTTTAAATATTTTTACGTTTCGATATGCTTTAATCATGTCACTTGTTTCTTGACTAATACGCTGATTTACCCATATTGAGTCAGCCTTGATCGACATGGTGTCCTTATCAAAAACAGTAAAAACAACTGCACCTCTTGTAACATAACTTTTCTTACTTAATCCAAATGTTTCACCCACCCCTCCTGTCACAATTAAACTATTAATTGTATCAATAATTCGAATATTCCCGAGGGCCTTTGAATACTTCATCTTTCTGTCGTAGAGAACAGAGTCAGCATATAAAGTAGTTTCTTTACTTCTTATTTTAACCTTTCCTCTCAGTAATCCATTTTGTCGTTCGGTTTGATAACTGCCCAAATTACAATAGATGGTATCATCAACTGAAAAGATGGTAGTTCTTCCAAAAAAGGTAGCTAATTTAGATCGGGTGTTATACTTAAGTGTATCTGCGCGTAAACTGAATTCGGGACTATTCAATTGTACGTCTTTTTTAAAAAACAACTCGCGAGTGTTGGTAATGTAATATCCAATTTTACTAGTTAACACTGATTGACCTGAAGTAAGTTTACCTCCTGATGTATAACTTGCTTTATTCGCATTTAGGTCGAACTCTAGCTCATCACAGACTAGAGTTGAACTGGGGTCTACCATGGAAACATTTTGTTGCAATCTGGCAATTTTTTTCTGTCCATCATACTTAAGTATATCACCATAAAAGGTAACACTATCGTTATGGATTATACGCACATGTTGGTATGCTTCAACATAATTCGTTTCATCAAATACGTAGGCACTATCACATAACAGACTGGTATTATCTTGCTTCAGATGAACGGCACCAATAAGCTTTTTAACCTTGCCGGAGCCCCGTTGTTCCAACTCAAACGTGTTGGCATTTAAAATTTGAATTTTACCGGATTGAGCATAGATGGGACTACTATTGAAAAACCAAACTAACAAAAACAATCCTAGTACTCTTTTTATCATACAGCACCAAAACTAAGCATTTATTGTAATTTTGGCACATGAACTTCTCGAGGAGTATGAATCATTTTCTGAGTAAGTATGCTCAGCCACAAGACACGCTGATTTTAGCGGTTAGCGGTGGTCGTGACTCCATGTGTATGCTTCATATGATGCAACAGTTAGAGTATGATTTAATTGTTGCTCATTGTAATTTTAAATTAAGAGGAAAAGAAAGTGATGAGGAGGAAAATTTTTTAAGGCGTTATTGCGAATCTCATCATATTAAGTTTGTTTCTCAATCATTCCCTACGCAAGAGTTTTGCGAAGAAAAAAAAATGGGTATTCAGGAGGCCGCACGATTTCTGAGATACAATTGGTTTAACCAACTACTTATTGATTGGAAGGCCGCTTTTGTTTTAACGGCACACCATGCCAATGATAATGCAGAAACTTTTTTATTCAATTTATCAAGAGGAGCTAATCTGAATGGGCTAAAAGCGATTCCTGAAAATTTCAATAAGATTTTACGTCCATTATTAAATTTCTCGGACCAAGAGCTTGAATCTTATGCATTAGATCATCAATTGATGTATAAGAACGATAGCAGTAACTCATCTGATAATTACAGCAGAAATTTCATACGCCATCAAGTTATTCCAAAATTAGAGACAATTAATTCTGAAGCAGTAGCGCACATTAACCAAGCCATTAACACCATCAATGATTTGACTAAAATTGCTGATAGGTACTTTTCTTTACTTGAAGAAAATTTCGTTACCATTCAAAATAACCAAACTGTTATCAACCTTAAACTGCTATCTAAGGAGCCACAGTATGAACTTTTTCTAACTTGCTTTTTACTAAAGTTTGGGTTCAAAAAATCAATCCTAACAGAAATTAATCAAGCTAAACAAACAGGATCACATTGGCTTTCTTCAACCTATCAACTTACTCTTAATCGTGGTGAATTAGTTCTTTCTACTATTCGAGAACAATCATTTGAAATAGTAATTACAACTATCGAATCTCAGATAGTACAGGTCAATGAAGTTAAGCTCTCATTTGAAGTGACAAATACCCCACCAACCGTTTATGAGAAGAATAAGTTCTATTTAGATCTCACTAAAATAACTACTCCTATTACTATTAGAAATTGGAATATTGGAGACTCATTTGCACCTTTTGGTATGAAAGGGAAAAATAAAAAAGTAAGCGACTTTCTAATAGACAAGAAAGTAAGCCGCCCAGATAAGGAACAATGCATTGTTATAGAAGACCAAGAGAAAATTTGTTTGGTTTATCCTTTTGCTATAAGCGATTATGTAAAAATAGATCCTAATCGACCTTCTCAAATACTCGTTATATCTACAAGGTAAATTAAAAAAAGCGGCTATCAGATGATAGCCGCTTTTTTGTGAAATATGAATTGCTATTACTTTATTGTAATGCGTTGTGTGTAAATCTTATCTCCGGTGTTTACCTGCAACAAGTAAATTCCAGCTTTCAAACCTTGAACATTCATTTCAATGGTTGAACCTTGAATATCTGAAACATTCGAATAAACTTTAGCTCCTAACATATTATATAAAACTACTTCTGTTTTACCGGTTAGTAATTGTTGAGCTTTGATTTCAAATTTTCCATTACTTGGGTTTGGATAAACGTTTAACTCTCCAGTAATTACTTCCTCATTCAAACCGGTTGATAACACTCTGATTAAACGTTCAGCAACAGCTGAAACATTACCTGACTTATCAGTTACCTGATATCTTACATAACGCCAGCCGTCTAAATCAGCCCAAAGAGTATCATTACGGTTGGCAAGGTTACTTGTAATCACTAAAGTAGCTCTCAACTCACTCTCACTATCATAGTTATCTATGATTCGAATCCCTGGCTCAACAAAGTCTTTGAATCTTGGTTGATCATATGGACTTCCGCCAAGTACTTCAATTGTTGGAGCAACACGGTCAACAATATTAACTGTACGAACTAGCGTAGTTGTATTGCCTGAACCATCTTTTACAATATAAGTAATGTTGTATGTTCCAAGAGTATTCGTATTTACATTACGTTGGGTAATGCGTATTAATGAGTTTGA
>JACCDH010375547.1_pt1 | contig 31820 bp, 37 predicted proteins | sample 7442481 | NCBI WGS metagenome assembly JACCDH01 (sample SAMN15323433, study PRJNA562643) | freshwater metagenome | isolation source: river surface water | place: USA:Blue River Watershed | collected 2017-08-15
ATGACGCCGCCGACATCACTCAGCAAGCCTTCGCGGAAGCTGCACGCACGATTGCCAGCTTTCGCGGCGATTCGAAATTATCGACCTGGCTGTTCGGAATTGCAATGAATATGGTTCGCAATTACCTTAGCCGCGCGCCTCATCGTGTCCACAAGTTCGAAACCGATGAAGTCCTGACGACCATCGCATCCTGCGAACCCGACCCTAGCGACTGTCTGGTTCAAAAAGAGTTGCTCACCCTGGCGGAAAAGGCGTTTTCCGGACTCCCGGAGGAAATGAGCGAGGTATTGGGCTTGGTCGCGGTCGACGAAATTTCCTATCAGGATGCGGCCGATATCCTCGATATTCCGCTGGGGACGGTACGCAGCCGCGTATCACGTGCGCGCGCAGTGCTGCGCGCGAATTTCGAGCAGGCTGGCATCCGCCTGAATTTCTGAATGGGGTCTGTATGCACCGGGCTGCGATGGCCCGGTGCGGTTCAAATCGAGCGCAAGGTCACTAACGGCAAGGTGTCGTCGCGACGCTTTCGCTGATCCTTGTCGAGACTGGCATCAGTCGCACTTGCCACGTTACCCTGTACGACTGCCTTGTCGCCCGCCACGCCTGCAAGTGCCGCGGGCGACAAACCATCCTCATCATCAAGTTCAGCGTTGGGTCCGCGGTTGCTGCCAACCCGGGCTTTTTGTGCCGGCTTGACGTGCTCTCGCTCTCCAGTTGAACCTGGTGTCAAACCACAGGAGCGGCCTTGCTCCGCACACTGCTGCCCGTTGGCTGCCGGGATACCGAACGCAAGCTGCTGTCGCAGCATATCCAACCGATGGGCCAACTGGGCAGCGCCCGGTACACGCGCCATCGCCGCATCAGCATACCCCCGAAGAAAATCGAGCGCACTCGCCAATGATTCACGGTCTTCGGGTCTATCCCCAATCGCCGAAGACATTTGATCGGACAGCTGAGTGGCGATCGCGTCCAGCATCGGCTCACAATCCTGCAGCAAGCGACTCGACTGACCACGGGCAAGCCGCTGAAAAAGCGCTGCAATCGGATCGGCGAGTTCATTGACAGCCGCGCGCGCATCATGGACGGTAAGCTCTGCAGGCGCCTCTTCAGCATCACCCTGCTTGTCGTCGGTCGGCGCAGCCTTGACGGTATCGACCTTCGGAGCACGAGGCATGGATAACAGGTCTGGCACCGGCTGCATCGGCTGCCCCAATTGCGTTAATTGCGCCATTTTTGTACGCACCGATGCGCGAGCCATTGTCTCGGCCAGACGCCTTTCCGCTTCTGCATGCTGATGTCTGTCGCTGTGCAGTCGTCGCAACCTCGCACGTTCGGCTTCACGTCGCCGTCTGGCCTCATCGTCGGCTATGTGGTCGGGGTCGCTGGTGCCGGCATTTCCGGCAGAGGCTAGAAAGGTGGTCGTAATGATGGGCTTCATGGGAGTTTTCCTGATGATCCTGCCGCGTCAGTGTGATGATCAGCACTATCAGTGCTGCTGATTTCCGTCTCACCCGCAAACCTCAGCGGCAAATTCTCACGACGGTAATAGTCGACCAACTCCTTGTGTGCATCGAGGTCGCCGCTGGCAGCGCCGGCACGAAAGAAAAATACGCGCTCGTGATCGGGTGGCAAGGCTTGAGATGGAATGCGCACGAATCCCAAGCGCTCCAGCGCACGTATGGAGCGGCGATTGTCCTTGTAAGCAGAGGTCAGCATCAGATGCACCCCCATGGCCGCGGCATGACTGAACACCAGGCGGGCAGCAGCGGTTGCGTAGCCCTGCCCCTGAAAATCAACACCGGTCCAGAAGCAAAAGAAGGCGGCATGCTCCGAGACGGCCAAATTGACATAGGCGACGAAGCCATGATCGCGATGCAATACAGCGAAACTGACACGGCCGCGCTCGTCAGGCCCTGCGCTGATCCATTGCCGCGTTTCTTCGACCGACTTCAGTGGCGGCAAACCGGTCATGATCGAAATTTGCGGATCGCGATATTGCAAAAAGTAGGCTTCGGCATGACTGAGATCGAGTGGCTCCAACGTCAATAGAGATGCCGGATTACGCAGCTCAACGCGCCATGCGTCATCACGTTGCGCAAGGCGTTCATGCATGCGTGCATTGACCTGCAGCGCGACGGCATTACCGGCGTCCATGTCAAGCGCCTGCCGCACCAGTTCCATACCAACGCTCATTTGTCCGGTCCTCATCTCGCACCATGCAAGATTCGCGAGGTCTGCGGCATGCTCACCGTGGAAGTGCATCCCACGTTCCAACGCCTGCCGCGCAAGCCGCCAGTGACCGCAATGCATTGCTGCATTGGATAGCTTCTCATGCAGCCGGATACCTGCCAGCTCCGGCAGGAAATTTGCCCAGACTTCGTCCAAGGTATTGCGCCACGAAGCACGGTCGAATTCAGCGGTTTTGGAAAACACGGCCGAGAGATCACGCGCGATTTCAGCAAATAGCACGGGGTCGTGGCCCGACAACTCGAGGAGCAGTCGCAAGAAATCAAGCTTGTGCGAACCGCCGAGCGAGCGCATCGCTTCAGACACTAGCGTCCGTCGCTGGAATATCCCCGAATCAAAGTCTGCAGCGACCGAAACCAGGCGCTGCTCGCTTGATTCCATCGCTTCCAGCATGATCTGCATCCCTTTCCCATCTGGCAGATCACGCTCGATCGTCGCTGCACCGCGAAGGTGCGCGCTGTGCGCAAACAAGCCGAAGTGAACTGGCATCCGCGCTTCTTCACGATATGCTGAAACCAGGTCAGGAAATGTGTGCAACCGCATCCTCAACTCGCTGGCCACGCCTTTTCCATAGGCCAGCATCAGATAGCCATGGCGCGCGAGCCGTCGCCAGCGCTGCCATGCACCGATGGCTCCGTCGGGAAAGCAGATGGGCGAGCTATTGAATTCTTCGAGGTAGCGAGCAAACAATGGACCATGTTCGCCTCCGAGCAAGTCCGGTCCTGCAATTCGCCATTCCTGGCGGTCGCTACCCGCAACCTGACCACTGCGGATCAATTCGAGGTCGGCTTCCATTAGCTTGCCATAATGGACTGCCAGAAGACGCTGCGGCAGCCGCGCCCACGCATCATGGACCAGAATCAGGACTGGGTTATGGGCCTCGTAAAGGATTCCATTGGCCATCAGGCATCCCGGCGCGTGGGGATCGCCTGTCAACGGCAGCAAAAGGCCTTGCCGGTAGTACTGAGCCATTTCCGATGCCGCCGATGCGCGGTGCAGCCAGGCTTCATCCGGTACGACGGGCAGGTAACGAAACTGTGCACCGTTTATCTGCCGGCACCCGGATTGCAGAAACCTGATCAGTTGATGTCCGTTGTAGCCATTTCCGGGCGCGAGGTCGATCACGTCGACGGGGCGGGCTGGATTGATGTCTGCATGCGCCACGCCGTCCTGCCAATACCGCATGAACAGTGCCGAGATTTCTTTCGCAATTGCGGGCCCGAACTCGGCAGCCTCCCATGCGTGCACCGCCGGCGCTAAGGTCTGCAGATCACTGGTGCCGGTCGCTTCACCAGCACGGACCAGCGACTGGTCAGATATATGAACATGTTGTGCAGACATGGTAGACACGCTCAAGGATCAGCTTTTGGCTGAAGAACACTTGCAGAAATGATCTTCGGTGTAATCAGGAACAGTCGCTCGCGTTTTTCGAGCCGGGACGACTTCTTCTTGAAAAAAATTCCTATCACCGGAATGCTGCCTAACCAGGGCACCTGATCGACCTGTTTTATATCGGACTCGGCATTGAATCCACCAATCAGCAAGCTCTCCTTTTCTCCCATCACCGCTTGTGTGCCAATGGTGCTTTTTCGTATACGTGGCAATGCCTGTTGGTTAGTGCTCTCCTGAATCGTGCCGTCCTCGATGTCAACGATTAAATGAACGGATTCACCTTTTTCCGTATCGACGATATGCGGAGTGACTTTCAGTGTCGTTCCCACCGTCACCGGTACAACATTCGCCACACGCTCGCCAACGGACTGGATGTAGAACGTATCTGACAAGTCAATCAGTGCACCCAGGTTGTCGACGGTGAGTACTGACGGCCGAGACACGATGCGCGCACTGCCCTTGCCTTCCAGAATCCGCACGCGCGACATCAGGAAGTTGCCCGCATTGGGAATGACCGTATTCGGGCTGACGTTTTCACCGACCACGATAGTGCCTGTGACACGATCAGGCGTCAGCCCGGGCGTACCGAAGCCACCCGCCACATTGCCGGCACGCGCACCCCAGTCAATTCCCAGCTCTGCAATGCTGCTGGTGTTGACGTCGACGATCACAGCCTCTATTTCGATCAGTTTTGTCGGCACATCCAGCAACTTGATCAGTTCTTCATACGCCGGCATGTGTTGTGGAAGGTCTTTGACGACAATGGCATTGAGCCGGGAATCCGCCTGAATGACTGGTCTTACCAGCGTATTGGCTGCACGCGTACGCGCTTGCTCCGACTCCTTGCTGTTCGGCGGCGCCGGCTGCGCTGGTGTGGTGCTCTTCTCATCGACAGTCTCCGACAGCACCTGCGCAGAACGTAATGGCGTGATGAGATTGGACAGCTGCGGCAGATTGGCGAGGCTGGTGCCGCCGCTGCCTCCGGTGCCGGTGACGAGATTACGCAGGATGGTCGCAACGCCGGCCGTCGTGATCTGCTGATCGCGATAAGAAATCACTCGGTCATTGACTGCCGCATGCTTGAGCCGGAACACGCGCATCTGCTGCTGCGGCTGCGGCAAGGGCAGCGTCGCGACCGCCCACGCGACGAGATCCACATAGGCCGGCGGCCCCGACACCATCGCGACGCTGCGCTCCGGCAATTCGCCCCAGCCAAACTTCGGTTCAACGATACCGAGGTCAGTCAGGGCTTTGCGAAATTCGGGCAAACTGATACCAGCCGGTGCGATCGCACGCGTCGCGGTTTCGAAGTTGCGGCTGACGTACAGCGTGCCACCATAGTAAAACCATTGCAGACCGTAGGCTGACGATAGCTGATTCAGGAATTCGGTCGGACTGGCGCTGGTGTACTTGCCATTCACCTTGTCAGAGCGCGTCATCACCGCCTGGGATGCCTGCAACTCGATGCCGAAGTTACGGCAGAATGACGCCAGCACTTCCGGCAATTCCTGTTTGTCAGCGATATAGGTGAAGCTGGCGTCTGGCCACGGCACCGGCGCAGCGACAGCCAGCGGTGTGGCACTGATCCAGCACAGCCCGGCGATGAGCCACGGTCGCCAATGCGTGAGGATGCATTTCAGTTGCATTGTTTTTCTCCCCCTGCAAGACTTCGCTGAACCCACGAACCGCGAGCCGCGCCGTTGACCATCACAGAACCCGGAAAATCCGCCGCCAGTCAGCCAGCGCATTCGTGAATGCTTCAAGTGCCGCCTCGAACTCATCCGCCGATGCATCGGCCGGTATCCGGCGCTGCAGCAGGATCTGCGACTCATCCTCCGACAGCGCCGGCACCTCCGAGCGCTCGGGCATCATGACCCACGAAGCGAGCAGGCAGCGATGTATCAACTCATCTGCCTCAACCGGTCGCGCCGGCAGCTCGAGCAATCGGCTCTCTAGTACCAGGTCGCCATGGGGCGCGGGACGGCAATAGATCCGATAACGATCATCGAGGGTGACCACGACAGCGCAATCGACGCGCTCTTTTGGCGTCGTTTGCTGCTGCCGCTCGAGGAATCCGGACAAGCCAGGGTGCAGACGGTCCATCATCAGAGGACTCCCCGCGGCGATTCGCCGGCAAGTTTGCGCAAGGCGATCAGCAGCTCCGCAATGGGCTCGATTAATTCCGACGGAATGTACTGATCGATCTTTGCTGACGCGGTCAGCTCGCGCGCGAGCCGGATGTTTTGCATCACAGGTATCCCGCACTCGCGCGCGATGCGCACCATTTGCCAGGCGACCTGGTCTTTGCCTTTGGCGAGCACGACCGGCAGCGGCGTTACTTCCTCTTCGTAGTAGAGCGCGACCGCGAGATGAGTCGGATTGGTGACGACGACCGATGATTTACGTGTCTTCAGCACCATCTCGCCCATCGCGATCTCCTTTTGGAGGCCCTTGCGATGGCTTTTCATGTGCGGATCGCCCTCGAGCTGTTTGTACTCCTGCTTGATCTCGTCCATCGACATCATCAGCTGCTTGCGGTGCTGATAGCGCTGGAAAACGAGATCTGCCAAAGAAATCGCACCGAAAGCGATGAAGGAGTAAATGACCAGCGTGCGCAGCATGTCGGCCACGGCCACCCCAGCGCTGACCAGGCCCTTGGACGGGATCAGGATCAACGACTGCAGCGAATCCTTGATGACCATCGCAATCAGGATGGTCAGAAACGTCACCTTGAGAATGGACTTGATGAACTCGACGAAATTCTTCATCGAGAACATCTGTTTCACGTTGCTCGCCGGGTTCAGCCGATCGCCTTTCGGGATCAGGGCTTTGAACGCCAGCAGTGCGCCTGTTTGCATCACCTCGCCGAAAACGCCGATCAGGATGACAAGGATGATGAATGGCGCAAGCAGCTTTATCGCTATCAGCAGCATCTGATCGATCTCGATGCGCACCGCATCGCGAAACTCCAGACCGTAAAGCTGTGCAGGAAACTGCATGATCTCGACCATGTCACGTAACAAACTACCGGCATTGCCGAGCATGTAGCCAAACAAGGCACCGACCAGCAGCGCCTGGGTGAAGTCCTTGCTTTTGGCAACCTGCCCCTCCTCCCGCGCCTTGCGAATCTTGTGCTCGGTGGGCTGCTCGGTCTTCTCGCTGCTCATTGCGCCTCCCGAACGAAAAGCGATCGCATCGTGTCGATGGATCGCTGCACGAAATCCATGTATTCCTCGCCCAGGTAGCCAAACAAGGTGCCGACATACACGCTGAAAACGAAAATCGCGATCGCGCTCTTGACCGGCATCGCCAGAAAGAACACTTGCAGCTGCGGCACGAAGCGGCTGACGATTCCCAGCCCGACCTCGGCGAGGAACATCGAGAAAATCACTGGTGCACTCAGTAACACTGCCAGCCACATCAGCCTGTCCATCAGTCCCAGCAGTACTGTCGGCATCTGGTCGGAGAACCTTGGCAGCATCTGATATACCGGCCACGCCTCGTAACTGGCATAAACTAGCTGCAGCACGAGCAGCAACCCGCCCGTCATCAACAGATAGACCAAAGCAGCCTGGCTGAATAATTCACCCAACGGGGATGTGTCATGCCCGGTCAGCGGATTGATCGTGGCAGCGATGCTCGCGCCACGCTGGTTATCGATATAGGCGCCCATGATGTCCATCGCCCACAGCGGCAGCGCGATCAGGAACCCCAGAAAAAACCCGATCGCCGCCTCCTTCACCGTTACGGCAAGCACCTGCATGCCTTGCAAAGGTGTCGTGAGCGCCGGTTCGACAAGCGAAGGTACAACGAAGATCGAGAACGCGAATGCGGTGCCGATGCGCAGCAACGCGGGCAAAGCCTGACGGTTGAACATCGGCAGGATAGAGAACATCGCCAGCATGCGGGGCATCGCATAGAACACTGCAGACATCCATTGCGACGGATAGGTGAGCAGCATCGTTTCCATGTCAATGCACCAGTTCCGGGAATTTTTCGAAAATCAGTGTGGTGTAATTGAAGATCTCACCCCCGATCCAGCGCGCGGTCAGGTACAGCGTCAGGCCGACAGCGATCAGCTTGACGCCGAAAGACAGCGTCTGCTCCTGAATTTGCGTGAGTGCCTGAATCAGACTGAACAGGATGCCCACCACCGACGCCACGACAATTGGCGGCAATGAAAGGATCAATACCAGCAGCAATGCCTGTACGACGTAGGTGACGAGATCAGAGAGTTCCATCAGTTCACCGGATATAGGTTTGAACCAGCCCGTGGATCAGCTTCGACCAGCCGTCCACCATCACGAACAGGAACAGCTTCAGCGGCAAAGAGATCGTGATCGGAGACACCATCATCATGCCCATTGCCATCAGGATGTTGGAGATCACGAGATCGATGACCACGAAAGGCAGGAACAACAGGAAGCCGATCTCGAAAGCAGCGGTCAGCTCGGAGACAACGAAGGCCGGTGTCACGATCAGGATGTCTGACTCGCGTGCGTCTTCGACGATATCGTGCGGCCATAGCTTCTTTGCGGTGCCAAGGAAGAACTGGCGCTGCTCTGGCTTGCTGTTAGCGACCAGAAATTCACGCAAAGGCTCGGCACTCTTGCGCGCGACGCTCAGCATGGTCTTTACCGACATCGTCGGATCCTTTTCATCGGCCACCACCTCGGCAATGCGGTAGCCTATCGGCGCCATCACATAGGCGGCCAGCAAGATAGCCAGCGCATAGATCGCCATGTTCGGCGGCGCCTGTTGCACGCCCAGTGCATTGCGTACCAGCGACAGTACGACGGCAATCTTCAGGAAAGATGTCGTGGTGACCAGAATGAGCGGCAGCAGCGCGAACAAGCCCAGCGCGAAGGCCAGTGCTACCGGATCGATGCTGCGCATGTCATGTTCTCCTGATCGTCGAGTCGTTTGTTCGCCTGATGGCCTGGCGCGACGGCCTACTCGCGTTCCGGCGGCGTCAGGCTCAATACCGAGACCCCGATCTGACCATCGACATCCACCAGCTCACCCTCCCCGATGACCTTGCCGTTGGCACGGATGATGACTGCGCGTTTGAGCTCACGGCCAAGGTCGAACACGTGACCGGGACCGATCACCATCAGCTCGGACAGTGTCAGCTGGCGCTCGCCCAGATCGAAGTGCAGACGTACCGGCAGATCACCAAAGCCCGCGCTGTCATCCACGTCCTGCTCGTCGAGTTCATCCATGATCTCTCCCGGCTCCTCCAACAACGTGATCTGTCGGCCATTGATCGATGCGGACGCGCCCAACTTGCCCAGCCTGACGACGATGCGATCGAGCTCGCCACCGACCCAGCTCTCGTCAAGCAGCACCACATCGCGCCGCTTCAGCTGGCGCAGGCTCGACAGCGGCAAATCAGTCCAGCCCGCGCAAAAGCGCACCGGTACCGGCAGCGCACCCCAGTCCGCCCCAGCGTCCGACGGCTGCAAGTGGCGCACAGCGCTCGCGAGATAGCCTAGCCCCGCGTCATCGAACCAGAGCTCGCCGCTGGCCGATACCTGGCCGTCGTCCAGCGTGAACCCGACGCCATACCTGCCCGCTGTGCCCGTAGCAGACGTCGGAGGGCCATCACGCAGGCCGAAACGTTTTCGGGTCGCTGACTCGATCGTCTCGGCCAAACCTTCGAAGGCCGCTTCGATGACCATGGGCTGCAGTTCTGCAGGCAACTGGCGCAATTCATCCACATCCAGCACCTGGCGGCCTACCTGCGCCAGCCAATCGGCATCGACCCGGGCCAATACGTCGGAACCACCCCAGTCGATGCAAAGATTCACGAGGTCCGATCGTTCGGCTTCAAGTGGCCGAAAATGCACCTGCCACTCGCCATCCAGCCATGCAAAAGGCAAAGCAACCCGACGCCGCGCGACCTGGCGCAGGCTGGCTGCTGTCGTGCGGCTCAGGCGCCGCAAATTCAGTGGCGCGCTCACGCGTCCCCCACAGCAGGCCATACCTGTTCGGCCAGTACCAGCGACGAGCGCAGTGCGTCGAATACGCGCATGCGAAGCCGTCGCCGCAGGCGCTCACCCAGGGTCGCTGCAAGCCGCGGCAACTGCGATGCCAGCCACTGAACGTCTTCGGCATGACCAACCCAGAGTGCGAACTCCAACTGACCACCGTTGTCCTCGACGCCCAGCTCCGCGTCTCGTAAAACCAGCGGCCGCAACGCGAGCCTGACGGCCGAGGGCATACCGGCTGGCACCCCCGGCCGAGACTGCAATGCGGCCGACAGATCGAAGGCCAGCAGCTCGACATGGGCCTCATCCAGTGCAGCCATACCGCAGCTGTCCGATACAGCGATACCCGATGCACGACCTGTCGCTGCCCTGTCTGATTGAGCATCCTCCTGACCTGCGACCCCACGGTCCGGAGCAAAGTCGCGCGACGAGTCCGCGCCGCTGCGCATCGCCGCCCTCAGCCGTTGCACGTCATCGATACAAACCAACGGAGTTGCGCAAGTCCGGCCGTCGTCCATCATGTGCAATGTCAGCGGTCCGAGGTCGACCGGGATGCGCCGGCTGTTCATGCAGCCTCCCGTGGGTCGACGGTGGGCTCGCGTGCCGCGCGCGACAATACATAGCGGATCTCGGCGGCCTCCTCCACTTCCAATTCCTCGCGACGCGACAACTCGAAGTCGCGCTCCTGGTTCACGGTGCGCAGCATCTCGCTGAATTTTTCACGCATGCGAACCGCAAACATGTGCGCTTCGCGCGCGCCGCGCTCATGCTCGGCGGCAGACTCCAGCTTTTCTTTGGCCTGCTCAAGTTCCTGAGACAGTTCATCGATCCGCTCTTTCATCAACTGGATGTCGATCTGCACATCCTGTATATCCTTCAGCAGCACGATGCGCTTGCACAGATCGGCAAACAGTGCTTTCTCGCGCTGCCGGCTTTCTTCACGAAACTCGCGCAAGACCTTTTTCGCGTGGTCCACCGCTTCCTCTGCAGCGCGCAGCAGCGCGCGCGCCTTCGCCAACGCGCGCTCGGCTTGCTCCTCCCTGAAAATCTTTATCTTTAGCAAGTCACTCAGAACGTCCATTTCGAGCTCTCATCGAACACTTATTCGCTTGGCAAATCAAAGTGTTGACGCACTATTTAGTTGCCAAAACGATACATCTTGTCGTTTTGTAACGGCGTATTCGGTGCGGTTCCTTGTTTCCCAGGGGGAAAAAGCAACGCTGATGTAGCAGCAAGACTGGAAAGACTGCGGGTGGGATACAGCTTGCGGGGAGCACCCAATCAGATGCGACACAAGGAACAGTCGGTACTGGAGGGCGGGCAGGAACGGTTGCGGCATCTGCCCGGCGCTGAACGCGGGACGGCCAGCTGGTATGTCGGGGAGAACTCAAGCGCTGGGAGACTCTGAAGGCGCTGGAGGGTCTGCGGTTTCAGGAAATCGCGGCGTTCATCTGCGCCAGTGTATCGTCGAAGCCCACATGTTCATCGGTACTCTGGCGCAGGAAGCTACGGATGCGCTCGATGCGGTCAATCGCCTGGTCAGCGACCGCATCCGCCCCGCGCTTGTACTCGCCTATCTTCACCAGAAGCTCGACTTCCTGATACTTGGCCATCAACTCACGCAGTCGGCCTGCCGACTTCTTGTGCTCAGGCGTGACGACCATGTTCATCACGCGTGACACCGAGGCCAGAACATCGATCGCCGGGTAGTGGTTAGCCGATGCCAGTTTGCGTGACAAGATGATGTGGCCGTCCAGAATGGAGCGCGTCTCGTCGGCAATCGGCTCGGTCATGTCATCGCCCTCGACCAGCACCGTATACAGTGCCGTGATCGAGCCCTTGTGGCCCATGCCCACCCGCTCCATCAGACGCGGCAAGGTCGCGAACACGCTGGGCGGAAAGCCGCGCCGGGTCGGCGGTTCGCCGGCCGCGAGGCCGATCTCACGCTGCGCGCGCGCGAAACGCGTGACCGAATCCATCAGGAACAGCACCCGCTTGCCCTGATCGCGAAAATACTCTGCGATCGCCGTCGCCACATAGGCTGCCTTCGAACGCTCCATTGACGACTTGTCGGAGGTCGCGCAAACGATCACCGCCTTGCGCCGCCCCTCTTCTCCCAGTTCATGCTCGAGAAATTCGCGAACTTCACGCCCCCGCTCGCCGATCAGCGCCACCACCGTCACATCGACATCCGCTCCCTTGACCAGCATCGCCATCAGCGTCGATTTGCCGCCCCCGGCGGCCGCAAACACACCCATGCGCTGGCCCTCGCCGCAGGTCAGCAAGCCATCGAGTGCGCGTATGCCCAGCGATAACGGATGCTTGATGATGCGTCGCCGCAGCGGATCAGGCGCGCCGGTCAGCACCGGGTAGTAGCGAGTCACATGCAAAGGGCCTTGTGTCGCCACATCGATCGGGTCGCCCATACCGTCAAGCACACGACCCAGCAGGCCATTCCCGACCGGGACCATGTGCACATGCCCGGTCGGTATGACTTCGGTATCGCCTGAAATGCCTTGCATGTCGCCCATCGGCATCAGCAAGGCCGAGCCCTGCGCAAAGCCGACCACCTCGGCCTTCATGTCGAATTCATCGCCGGGACTGTGCAGGACACAAATCTCGCCTATCTTCACCGACGGGATGACGGCGCGAATGATGGTGCCCGTCACTTCCACCACCTTGCCGCGTATGCGAGCGACCTGCGCCTGTGCCAGCGCAGTCTGCAGCATGTCGGTGATGTAATTGAAGTGATGAAGCGTCATGAATGCAGTTGCGTGTCAGGGTTCATTTCCGGTTTGGCTCTGCGCAGTCAAAGATATGCTGTCGCTTGTATTGAACAACTTGACTAGACATTGCCGGCAAGACGGCTGCGTAGATCATTGAATGCCTTTAGTACATTCGCCGCTGCATCGAAGTGATAGTTGTAGCTAATCAGGAGACTATTGACCAGTAACTGCTGCGAGGCATTCCGTTGCGAAATTTGCAGACTGGCCTCGCTGAAACGACTGCGAAGGTCGCGCAGGGTGTCGGGAGTGGGCGAGAAAATCAATGGCTGCGACAAAGGTGTCACTGGAAAAACTTCTACAGCGTCGGCAATATCAAAAATGGACCGCCAAGGGTCTTTGATCAGATAGTATTTTGTCGTGGGATTAGGATTAGCAACGGAAGCAGGAGCCGTGTACTGCACCACACGCCCCACCACCGTCTCAGCGTACGGATTTACGCTCACGATGGGAGTATTCCCGAGAAATGTATTGCCGCTTCCGGGAACTGCACTGTAACTCCAACGTATCATGTCGCCAGTGACTGGAGAAAGCTGATACTTGTTAAGCAACGCGTTGAGCGCTTCTGCTCGCCACTCAGCCGCCGTCCGCAACCAGGACTGATATTCGCTGGCATCGCGGGGAACAGCAAACGGCTCCTTTGAAATCAGCTTGATATCAACCAAAACACCATATGAATCTCTGTACATCACCCCACCCGTGTTTGGGTTATAGGTAATGAGATCAGCTTTGGAGACTACGGCAGTCTGTAGTGCAGTCGAACCCAAGTGGGTGAAAGAGATCCGATAGTGGGTTTCAGCCAGTCGGTTTGTGGAACCGACATCTTCAAGTTCTGAATTAATTCCCTTGAAAAATTCGATCAGTTTTTGAGTGGTGTCGCTTGATGGGCCTCCGGCATAGGGAGATGGAAGGGAACCTGCAAGAGCAGAAATATCCCAGGGCGCCGTCGTCGTGACGGTCTGCGTGGTGGTGTCGACGCTGAAGTCCACGAAGTTGGCGTCGGTGAATTTCGTCATCAAATCGCGCAGGTTCTCGATATCCTGCACTTGCTGCTGCAACACCGCGGTTTGAGCGCGTAACTGAAGGCCCTGATCGGATCCGAGTGACGCCAGCTTGCCAACTGCCATATCGATCAGGTTCGTGTCTTTCAAAATCCAGGGCGGATTCAGATTGTTGTCCGCATAATTCGTGATGATCTGATACTCGGCCATGTTGTCCTCTTCAGGCTGGTTCGTGTATACGACTTTCTTCGATGACTTCGATTACCAAAGGGTCCATACCGTCGCACTCATCGACCATTAAGTACCGATACTCCTAACCAGCGACAACGAGACGCTTCAGGTTTCAATTTCGCCATCCCTGCGATTGCGCGGTTCTGCGCCTATCCGGAAAGGCTTGCCCATACGGATCGCATCCACCGCTTCGGCGACGAACTGACCAAGCTGCAATCCCCTCCCGGGTCCGAAGCCTTCAGGCTCGCCCGACTCGCCGCCAGCCATTCCTTTATCGCCGGCCTTGCTGCGCGCACGGGCGCGCAATTCTTCGCGCTCGGCCTTCAGCACACGCAACTGGCGCAAGGCTTCGGCGAGTTGTTCATCGCGCGCCGTGCGACGCTGGCTCATAGCGGTATCTTCATCTTTGATCGTGTTGCGGTTGTCTTCGACCATATTGTCCAACCGGTCAGCCTGCTTCGCGGCCTTGGCCAATTCTTCGACGAGCTGCAGTTGTATGGCTACGGCAAGGTTGATCATCGCAAAAAAATAGACGAAGGATACTGTCGTCGTTGTTCGCCGATTCGCATAGCTGTCGAAGGCGGTATAGCTGATAGTCTGTGTTATGTTGCCGCTGCCATTGGTGACCATCTTCAAGTGGGTCGTGCTGCCGGGGTAAGGCGATATGACCGTGTCAGTCAGCTTCTTTACCTCAGCTAACTGGGCTTGCCCGTACCAGGCAAAGGACTTGGTCGGCGCCGTGCCGTCCATATTGTCAACCCTGACCAACACCGGCGTGATCACTGGCGCATCGACCGTAAGGCCGAGACTTGTCAGAAAATCATAGTTATCATCTGCTTGCTGCAGGTTGCCCCCCAGCATGGGACCGTCTGCATTAAACAGGGCTTGCAGATCGGTGGTCGTCCTCGGCGTGCTTTCGAGGCTGGCGACTGTCACTGCCGTAGGGGTCGACGCCAACCCGCTGTACAAGGCGGCACATGCCTTGCTGGTTTTATCCAATACAGTCAACAGGCGGGCAATGGCTGAAACATTCTGCTGAATTGAACTGCGAATGGTGTCAGTGACCGATACCTGCACTGCGTCCATCACATGGATAGCATCCTCAGGGCTACCTACAAGAAACGAAGGGACCGGTGCTTGCACCGAGGTAGACACGCCATCAGCCATGGGTTTTCTCCCGCCTGTCAGATCAGATTGCGGATGCGCCGCTTTGGCGGTGGGGCGACTGTCTTCTGCTGCGCAGTGCGAACAGCCTGATCCGCTTCCTCCATCACTTGCTTCATGGTCTGCTCGACCATCATATCGATCTCCCGCTGTATCCCGGGATTGCCGTTGCGCCGCAGATAGTCTTTCAACTGCTCCGGACTGATGTCTTTTTCTCGGAAGAATGCCTCGGTTCTTTGCAAGGCCTGCTCGGCCTGTGCAACCACCTTCAGCGATTCACGGATGGCTTTCTCCGATTTTTTCAGGAACTCATCGCAGTCCATACATGGTTCTTTTCAAAGGTTGGAGTTTTGGTCTTCCCCCATCGGTAACCTCGATCATTTCCAGGTTCCCGGATGAAATCTGTATTGGGAACAAGACAGTAGACAGGGTGACCCAATGCTAACGGCTGTATATCTGTCGTTCGTTTGTCAAAAGAATTAACCCAAAGCAAGCTTCCTACGCCAGAGCCATGGTTCAGAAAATTCATAGCCCACAGGGATTGGATATCATCCGCAATACCGGGTCGGCAGCCGAGGCTGGCCGCACCGGGCGTATGAATGGGATTGCCGTCCAGGTACTGTCAGCTGCGGTCGATATCGACGATCAGATCCTGACCGATCGCTTCAAGCGAGAAATCGGCATTGATGGCTCGATCGATCGCAAGACCCTTGGCGCGCGCAAGCTGGCGCTTGGCTCGCGCACCAGCGGTCTGGACACTCATGCAGCCTTGCGCTTCATGCGGGCTTTCGGCAACAGCAAGGCCAGTACCCGGCTGGCGCAATCCTACCTGCAAAACATGCTCGGCAAGGAGGCAAGGCCCAGGCATGAAGCGAACTCGCCTGAGTTGGTCAATCATTTTGTCGCGCTGCAGAAGCTGGCCGATGCGCTACGGGGTGGCGATGATGACTTTGTTGCGAAGCTGACACCACTGCCCGAGGGCGTGGCCAAACTGTCGGAGTTGGCAGAGCGACTGCGCGAGGCCGGCAACGACGACAAGGCCATGCAGGCGCTGCTGGCCGATGTCGATGGCATGCCGGAGGAACAAGAACAACTGGGCGGCATGATGAAGACCCTGCGCTTCCAGCCGGAGCAGCTCAAGCGCAAGCTGAGGGATGCGCAAAAGCTGCCAGACCCGGATTCACGTACGCGCGAGGAACTGCTCGAAGCCGTCGATGACGCGCTGCAGGAGTTGCTTAGCCAACATGGCGGACATTTACGCGCGATCGACCATGCATTGCGCAATGCCGGTGATAAAGCGACGCCCACCCTAGCCGAAAGCTATGCGGAGCTGGTACATGACGAGCGCTCAAGCTTCGTGCACACGCTCGAGAAGCTATTGAACCGGCATTCACCGCAAGAGCTGAGCCAACAGGTCATCCCCTTGATGAAGAAGACGCTGGCCAATGAGCTCGGGCTGGAAGCAGACCAGCGTTCAATAGACAAGGTCAAGCTTGAGGCGCTGTTGAATGATTTGTCACATATCCATATTTCAGCGACCTTGATCGAAAGCACGAGAAAATTCGTCAATTCATTGCGGGAACTCTTCGGTGTCCCTGCCTGAACGAAAACTTGATGAGCAAGCGCTACTGCTGGCGCTACTGAAGACTATTTCCGGCGGCTGGATCTCACCGACGCATTTCGAAAGAATGGCGAAGGATTTCAACATCCCGGACGGCAGTCCTACGATCTTTTTCCTGACCGGACTGATGCAAGTGATCAGGGAGTTGCCGTTCAAGGTATTCGAAGATGACGCAGCACGCAGCGCGCTGCTCGATGCGCTGCAGACGGCCATCGATGCAGCGATCAGTCGTGAAGAAGCGGCACTGGATGCAGCGCCGCCGCCAGCAACCCAACCCTGAGGCAAGACCATGGACTGGATGGCACAGATCATTGATGACTTTGGCAGTCGGATTGGCCTGCCGGGACTGGCACTGGACGAGAACGGCCGGCTGCGGATGGCACTGGAAGATGGAACCGGGATGGGCATGCTGCAGGTCACTGCAGAGGGCAGCAGTGAGATCGTTGTTTACCGGTCTTGTCCGCTAACTTATCTGAGCGCACAGGACTTCCGTAAAGCGCTGCGACTTGCAGATTTTCGGCAGGCGAATGTGTGGCCCGTCCAGACCGGTATTAGTCAGCGCGAATTGTTGCTGGCAATGCGAATCCCAGAAAGAGCTTTTTCCGGGAGTTCATTGGAACAAGCGCTGGGCGGACTGAAATCGCTGATGGAACGTTTTCGATAAGCCTTGAACCAACCGAGACGTCCCTACGATTTGTGCGAAAGATACTCTATATATGCATTTTAGAAGCTTGCAGACGTTACCTTTTCAGTGTTGCAAGAAATATAGTATCGTTATCGGACTCTTCTTCACTTTTGTTTTCGCTTTCGTCTCGAGCGACTTCTCTTAAGCGTTGCCATCAACTAAAACGTCGCTACCGTCAGAGACTTCACCGCTCTCCGCCTGATTGTTGGATTTGCTGAGGTTGTCACCCTCTGAGATAACAATATTATCGGTAGCGCTTAGTGAAGCGTCGCCATCCTCTGAAATGACAATATCATCGATATCGCTTATTGAAGCGTCGCCATCCTGATCGTTTTGTTTTTTAGTTTTTTTGGATTCATCGCTCGGCAATTCAAAGCGGAAAGTTGGCGCATCGCTTGCTGACGATTGGGTTTTACCGATTGAACGATAAAAATCCTCGACAAGTTGGGTTACTTTTGTTGCCACCTCCGGAGACAGCGCTTTGTAATCTATACCTTTAAGGATGTGATTCACGTGCTCCACATCTGCAAATGCTCGGCTAACGCTGGGGTTGGCGGAGGCTATTGCTTCCGCCACTGCAGTTAATGCCTTTGCGTTTTTGTAGTCTTTAATCAATTCCCTGATATCAGCGAGCAATTTCGCCATTGCATCACGCAACTCTTTTATTTCCTCGTTTAGCTTTGCAACGGACTGTTCCCATTCATACTTAATCTCCCCAGCCTTCGGTTTCGTTTGCTGAATTCCCACATTGGGAGAACTGCTTTTATGAGGCGCCCCACTGTTGGTAACAGGATTACCTGGTGATAATGGCAGCACAGATGATTGTTGATTTTTACGATCGACGGTAGACCGGGACATGACGAATTCCTTTGATGATGGGCTGCAAATGATCAGGCTAGCTGAAGTGGGTCGAACCGCTCTGCCTGCTCCGGTGTTCCTTGCGGAAGAAACCGAGTCTCCAGCCAGCGGCGTCCGTGCCAGACAATCTCCGTCATCTTTGACAACAAGATAGTTCCGTCCAATTCCTCCAACGCTTGCGACAGCGTGTAAATGACGCCCTTGCCATCTACGTCCAGACAGAATACCGAGCCATCGATTTCGGCCAGTGCAGCGTTCATCTGCAATAGCCGCTCGACAATCGCATCAAAGCGGCCGTCGGGAATCTCCCCAAACTGGCATTCGATCAGCACCCTGCCCGGCTGGTTTTTCATCGAGTGCACCACCGCGAAATCAAAATTCCCGTACATCATTTCCATTGCCAGTTCTTCGCCCGGCTCCGGTTCGTCGTCGCGTAATGCATAGCCGAGCGCCGCCCTCAACTCATCCACCACTTTGAGGAACTGCTGCCGGCATTGATAGGCATCGACCATGGTTTGCTCATTCTTTCGATATTCAGTTTGGCTGAGGTTTGAAGCCGAATTTTCAGGGAAGCGCCAGCGACGGCATGGCCTCATTCCTTGCAGCAGCCAGGTTTCCGTCGTCGATAAAGCGTTCCACCCAATGGCGTGCATCGGGCGCTACTCGGCGCATTTTTTCCAGCAAATGCGTTGGCTGTACCTGATCGAGGTCTTCGTAATACAGGCAACGAATCTCGTTGCCATCGGGCGTGGCACCGAACGCTGCTTCATGCGCCCGCACCAGCGTCAGGTTTGCTTTGAGCATCGCCTGTAATCCTGCAGTTCCCATCAAGGCCGGTACTTCCCCAAGCCGGCAAGCGATCAACACCCGCGATTCCATGGCATTCGGCAAGTGCAGCAGCTCGAAGGCGGTCTGTTCGACCTCGAGTTCCATAGCCAGCGGCAGGCTTTCCTCATGCAGCATCGGTGGCGGCGGAAATCCCAACTCACGAAATACACCCTCGCACAGTTCGATGAATTTTCCACGCCAGGATGACTGCATCATGTTCATGCTCCAGAGAGTTCGGACGTAGGTATCGTGACGCGTTGCTGGGTTCCGCCATCCGCAGCACGATCGCCAGTCAGTGCAAACACATTAGTGTTCTCGATGCTGTCGGCGCTATTACCGCTCACGCTGCAGCCTGATCCAAACACCCGCTCGAAGGTTGCCCGCAATGCTTCGATCTGTCCGGACATGCTTGCTTCGACCTGACCGATATCCGACTCAATCAGGCAAGCATCTTCAGCAATACCGGGGTCTGCGATGGCTTCAATGTTCTCGATACCGGGGTAGGCATCCTCCAGGCTGCGGGTATTCGCCCTCAGCTCATCCAGTCGCGACGGATGCACCTTGACCGTGATGTGCTTCTGGTTGCGAACCAGCGCCAGAGAGTTACGTACAACCTTGATAACCTTCTCCCGGTCGTCGAAGTCATTCGCGATTCTTCGTACAGCATCCATGACCAGATCGACCATCTGTGCCTCAACCTTCGCGAAGTAATCAACGGTCTGGCTGATGATCTCGATCATGTTCGCAGTCTGTTCCAGCCTTGCCGCTTCGCGGCCTTCGCGATAGCCGCGCTGCTGCTCTGCCTCGAAAGCTGACAGCGCAGCGCCGATGATCCGGTCACGACGTGCGATACCCTCGGCCATGGCTTGGCGAGCCTTGCGATAAGTCCAGAAGTCTTGAGCCTTGATGACCTTGCCCTCGGCCTCGGGTCGGCTCAATTCCTGATCGGCGCGATGGATGAACACCATTCCCCCTCAATGACATGAAGTGCTGACTGGACCAGACGCTGCGCAGTGTCGTCATCAATCTCTGGCCTGGTCAGGTCACACGGCAGCTTCAGTAGAAAGCGTTCACGCATACCGGCTGGCATCCGGGCCGCTTCGGCAGAAACCAGCGCATAGCCAAGATCGGTTGGGTGCTGATCGATTTGCACTGGCAACTTGCCAATGGAGAGCAAAGACGCGCTGGTCATCGCGAAACGGTAAGCGTCAGCGCCCAGCTTGTCCTTCCAGCCCAGTACCTGCTCGCGCGACAAGCTGGTCCGCACGCTAGCGCCAACGACGAGGGCGCCAACATGCGTCGCCAGTCGTGACAGGCGAGCAGTAGGCAGCAATGCCAGCACCCAACCTCGGTGCGGCATGTCGACGTATGGTGTTCCGGCGATACCGGCACGTCGCATCACCTCAACTGAAAGACGATCCTGCACGCGAGCCATTTGCCACAGTCGTTGCGGCAACTCTGGCAGCAATTGCTGCCGGCGGCTGGGATGCAGATAGCTTGCAGCGCGATAATTGAATTCGTAAAGCGCCGGCGCAAACTGTGGCCAACGGCTCAGTACGGTCTTGAAGCCATCGATCACCGCGTTCATCCATTGCTCCCGGTTGGCGCAGAAGGCGCAGGGGCATTTCTGTCGGGAGGCGGCTTTCCCCAACGGTTCCACGCGAAGTAGCCAAGGCCAGCCAGCAGCAGTAATACGACCGCACACGCGCCCCAGATCAGATAGGGATAGGACGGGTTTCCGTCGCCCCCCGTGATACCGAGCATAGACTGCACAGGGCCAGTGCCCGTGTCCGGGGTCTTCTGGCTCGCTGCCAGCGTCACGACCGTCACCTTGTCAGCCGACAGGCCCGGAATGCTGTTGGATACCAGCCGCTTGACCTGCGGGATGGCGTCATCGAGGTTGTAGCCTGCCTTGTGCTTGATGAACACAGCGGCCGATGACGGTAGCGCCGGATCGCCACCGCTGCTGCGCTCTGGCAGTACGACATGCACGCGCGCCTTGATCACGCCGTCGATCTGCGACACGGTCGCCGACAGCTCCTGTGACAAAGCCCACAAGTAGCGTGCCCGCTCTTCCAGCGGTGACGAGATCAGCCCTTCCTTGCGGAATACATCGCCCATCTTCGCGTAGCGCTCATGCGGCAAGCCCTCCGCATTCAGGATCGTGATCGCACGCGCCACCTGCGATTGCTCGACATCGAGACTGACCACCCCCTCCTTGCCCGGCAGCTTGCCGGCTGCGATGCCGGCCTGCAGCAGCACGGCCAATGCCTCGTTGGCCTCGGCCTCCGATACATCCTTCAGCAACTCAACCCGGCCACCACAGGCAGCCAGAAGCAGCGCGGCCAGACCAGCAGCAAGATACTTCAGCAACGGGCAGACGGTAGGCTTCATTGAAGTTTGGCCAGGGTATCGACGTGCTGCACGGCCTTTTGCACGCCCTTGCCGACGACCTCGATTTCGAGCCCGACTACCGCCATGTCCAGCTGTAGCTTCAGCATCTCCTGCAGGCTGATTTGCTGAGGTGATTTTTCGAGTGCCTGGTAGGCCTGGGACATATTGGTCTTGTACTCGGCGCCGATCGCGTCGAGCTTCGCCATGATGATTTCGCCCATGACCTTTGCACTTGGACCGGCATCCTGTGCGCCCGGCACTGGCTCTACTGCGTATCCGGTTTCTTCCGTCGGCGAAGCGAGCAATTCTGACAGGCGCGCTCCGCCTGCCTCGACCTCGGTGGTGACCACAGGCAGGGTATCGTTCGCAGTCGCCGGCCCGGCCTGAACAAGCTCCCATTGCGCGAGTGCTGCAATTGCTTCTTGCATGATCCTCCCCTTTCAATGGTGATGATCCCGGCAAGTGCCAAGATCCTATCCGTACTTACTCCCCCGTTGAGCGTGTGCCGGTAGTCAAAGGGGCCGGCATTGGTCGATCAGCAGCCGTGCCGTCACCGAGGCCAGAGACCTTTTTCACCAGACACTGCAGCGCAGCTGGAAGCTCAGCGAGCGTCTGCAGGTCCCGAGTCAGCAGCGCTGCTTCCGATGTGCGGCCGGCCAGTTGCAAGGCCAGCCCCAGACAGGCGAGGATCTCGGGATCGCCCGGACAGGCCACCATGCCCCGCTCGCGCAATACATTGACCGCATCCCCATATGCACCGACACAGATCATCGCCAGTGCCAGCCCGACATAGGGGAAAGCCTTGTCCTTGCGCAGCACCGCCAGGCCTTCAAAGATGCGTATGGCCGGCACCACATGACCTGAGCGCGCCGCCATGAAGCCAAGTGCGGACAGCAGCCGGATCTCATCCGCCGACAGCAGGCGCGCGAGGGCCTGCGAGTCCGGGTCCTGAGGCACGGATACAGCCGGATCAGGACTATGGGCATCTGTTTGCAAGCGCATGTGAGCCGCTGTCATCAGTTCACCTGTGGCTCACTCAGCATCGCGCGCAAGGTTTCGGCACGGCGCCGAACAACATCAAAGCGTGTATCCAGCCCGGTCAGTCGCAGCAAGGGTTCGAGGACAGAATGACACTCTTCAGTCTTGCCCATCGCTGCCAGACATTCGGACAGATGGATGGCCGCTTCGGCGGCTTCCGGCTCCTCTTGACCCAGAGCTAGCGCTGCTGCAAAGGCGGGTATGGCTGCATCGAAACGGCAAAGTCGTTTACAGCACAGGGCAAAAGCCATCATCAGCCTGGCATCCAGCGGCCGGTACATCATCAATACCTGGAACAAGCCGATCGCGCTGTCGAATTTTCCCTGCTGATACAGCGCATACCCGATGCCATACACGATCTCGATCTGCTCATCGCTGAAGCGAGCTATGTTGGGTAGCGCGTAAAGCTTTTCACGCAATTCCTGCAAGCCATCGACATCACCGTACAAATCCGGCGCCAGTGGCAGCAGGGGTTCGGGGGGGGAAACGAGCTGATTCATATGGATTTGGATACAGCGTTCAATGAACTGGACAGAGCCTGCTCTATCGCCTGAATCATTTGTAACGCACTCTTCAGTGAATCACGCAGCTGCTGATATGCATCCAGCGCGGCTTGTTCGCCGGACTGCGCGAGGTTTTTTGCGAGACCATGCTTCTCTGCCTCCACTTGCAACATCGATGTCATGAACTTCCACTGCGCCACACCCATATCGACTGTCTTGTTCAGAACGCCAACGACAGCCTGCGAAACGTCTTGCCTGGCGCGAGCCATTTGCGTCATTTCGTAAGCTTCACTGTTCAGCCTGTCGATGTCCGCGCGCTCGAATTTCTGAGATTCTTCAAGAACGTTGACTTTATTTCTTAACTCATTTTCCTTACGAAGTGCTCCTCTTGCAGTTTCTTTAGTTTCTTTACTGGCCTTTGGATCAGCCAAAGCGGCTTTAGCGTCCGGAACCTTAGCGAGAACTTCTCCATGATCCTTTTTTGTCGCAAGCATATCTACAGTCCCAGGCCCCATCCGTTGAGTCTTGTCCCATGCTTGTAATGTCTTTTTGTTTGCTATTTTTAAATCCGTGATCGACTTAGCTGACATCCCCACACTCAAAACACCCGTCGCTATTTGCGTACCAGCCTGCGCAATATCGCTGGCACGCTGCGTATGAGCAGCCTCTTCTTTAGCCGCAAATTCTGCCAAGGCACTGTACAACGCTGCACTACGCTCTTGCAGGCGCTCCTGCCCCTTGGCTAATGCTGCCTTGCGCTGGATCTCCAGCAGGACGGCCATGATCGCCGATATATCCGTCATGATGGTCTTCTGTACATCGCGGATCGCATCATTCACCGACAACAGCAGACTGGTTTGCTGATTCATCTGTTTAGGCGGAGGCAGCTTGGCCCAGTCGCCGCTCAGGATCAGATCCTTGATTACCTTCGCAAAATGGCCGCTGGAAACGTTCAAGTTGCCCATTTGCGCATCGATTTCAGCCAGCGTCTTTGAAGCAACCTGATTTCGATCAGCTATCTTGCTTGGGTTTCCACCGGCGTCAGCGGTCAATTGCGAAAGATTGGCAAGCTGAGTCGCCAGTCCCTGCGAAATTGTCTGGTTACCAAAGTCAGGCATCAAAGTTCTCCAAAATCAAAATCAGGCGCTCAGGTCATGTTCGTCAGGCGCGACGAACTCTCGTAGTAATTTTTGTTGGTTGTCGCAAGGTTTTTGTAAATGTTCGACAGGCTTTCCGCACGCTGGGTCAGCGCATCCTGGTTGGCGTCGATCTCGCTCTTGATCATCTCCGCAAAGGATTCGAACTTTTGTCGCTGGTTGTCGATCTGATTTTTTTCGAAGGTGATATTGGCCATCTGTACGCCATACGCACCGCTAACAATCGAATTAATACTGCTGGTGATTTCGGTGATGACTACAATGGTTTCTGCGCCCTGAGAAGCGAGCTTGGCCCCTTGTTGAGCGGTGAATTTCGCAGCTTCGGCTGCAACTTTCGCGCCTTCAGTGCCTGCCTTTGCCGCGGCGCCGCCAATTTGATGCATGGATATCGCGCCGCAAGCAATGGTGCCGGCCGCTACGCCGACCATCACGATGATTTCACATACCAATTTCAGAGTATTCAGCACTTTCTCTTTCTGGTCTGGTGGCAATTTATCGAAACCGGGCAAGTTAGCGGTGATTTCCTGCGCCATACGCGCCACCAGGCCGCCCAGCGTGATATCCATCTTCTTGCCCGCGTTGATACCGCTGTCCATCAGATTGTTATCTTTAGCGATCCGGTCCGCGCCATCCATGATTGCCGTAGCGAGACCAATTGCCGCTCCGGCGATTGCGAAGCCGCCGCCACCGAGCGTGACGACTGTCAGCAGAACAGCACCGATCATGCCGAGCACGGCACCTGCCATCGACAGGCCAAAGCCAACATCGCCGGTGATTTTCTGCTCGCGCTGCTTCTTTGCTTCCTCCACGGCCTTCGCGGCCTTTTCTGCATACTTGATCAGCTTTTCTGTATTGATAGAATCCAGGCGCTTGGCGGAATCCTTCAATTGCGCCATCAGGGTCTTCATATCGTCTGTCGTGATCCTGTCGAGGATGCCGGACACAAGCACATTGGCGGTATCGGGATCTAGCAGAGCAGCGGCCAAGGGTGGTGCACTCCCCACTGGCAATCCGCTGACCAGTGCTGGCGCGCCTGCCATCAGGTTCAATGCAGGCGCGATGATACCCGTGGGCGACGGTGTCGGGACCGCCCCGCCAACCTGCGGTCTGCCACCGATCGAGACCGGGTTGCCACCCGGGTTCGCGGGTGTCGGAACAGCTGGCCTGGCCGGTGCTTGCGTGTTAACTCCCATCGTGGTTTCCCTCTAGAGCAATGATTCGTCCACTGCTGCCGATCGCTGCGCAGGCGCACTTTCGGATAGCAATTCGAGCAAGCCTTGGGCTTTGCGCCGCGTGTACTCATTGCTGTCACCATGCGCAAGCTCCCGTGACACACGCTTGAGCAAGGTCCTTGCATCTTCGCGCTGACCGGAATGAATCAGGCATTCAGCAATCTGGACTGCGATCTGCATATCCGTGTCATCGTCGATGATGGCCAGCCCAAGATAGATCAGCGCCTCCTGGTAACGCCCGAGCATTTGCAGGCAGCAGCCAATGCCCTTGAAGGCCTTCATGAAGGTCTGGTCATGGAAGGTGATGAAGGCGAACAGCTTCAATGCATCGGCATAGCGACCTTGCTGGTACTGGCCGGAGGCCAGCGTGTAGACGGCTTCGAGGTGCTGCTCGTCGAGGCCAAACGCATTACCTAGCCTGGCACCGTGCGCCAGGTTGTGCAAAACATCGAGACTGTCGATGTCGCTTGCGTAGGCGGTCGAGATATGCGGGTCCATGGACTGCCCCTACCCACCGGATCCCCGCAGGTTATTTGTGACTGTGCCCTTGTTCTGGCCGTCTTTCTGAAGCACAGACGACGCCTGGTCAGTGGCCTGTGTATAGCGATTGGTCAGCGTCTGCAGTCGCAGGGACTCCTGTTGCGACACGTTCTGCAGAGATTCGCTGATGTTCTGGAGTTGCAGCGAGAAGGTTGAAATTACGCTGTTTTCTACAATGAGTCCCGTGGGAATCGGCTTGAGCGAATTGTCAGTATTGAGCTTTTGAATCCAAATACTGATTCCCGGTACGCCGACTGCATCCATTTCTTTCAGCAAAGCGAGACTCGCTTCCGGGGTCAGGCCCAAAAAAGTCTTGGCATCCGGCTTGGTGTCCGTAATATTTGAAAATGACTTAACTCTGGTATTGATCTCACTGACTCTCTTGATTTTTGAGGCGATTTCCTCAACTACTAGCTTCTGTTTGTTTACCAGCTCCCCCATCACGCTTGCCATCAACGCATTGACGCGCGCGAGATTGGACAGAGGATTCGCTGTATTGCTCTCCCGCATCCAAGTCTCGATGCTGATAGCGACCGTCATGATTTAACTCTCCCCTGAAATCCGATCAGCGAACGCACAATTTCAAATTTCTGCAATGAAATTCGATCTTTGAAGCTGAGTAACTCGGTCAATGGGCTTGTTCCGCCCGAAAGTGTCGCGTGTCCGGAACAAAGTCTTGCTCTGGGGGACTCAGTTGTTGCTCCTGAATCAAGAATAGGCGTACTCGCACGCGATCGACTGTTGCGCCCAATGTCAAGGATGCCCAGTCTCCATAAGTCAACTTTCGCTCAGGCAAGGAAAAGCGGATGTCATCAAGTATGTCGACAAGGATGTCGCCAACTGTTCCGGTGACCCACTCTGCGCCTGCTTCTGCATTTCACGCAGACAGTGGGATCACAAGCATTTCCCGGAAGACTGTGCCATCTGTCAGCCTTCCCGTCCGATCTGATCTGCAACCTTCGGCATTGACCGAACAAGTGCAGCTCGATCGTCTTTTTTCACTGAGCACGCTCGACGACTTCATCCATCGGCAACTCGTCCCGGATCTGCATGATCGCGCACTAATGAGCCCATCCCGCTTCCGGATGACGCTGGATTCGACACGGAAAACTGTTCTTGAACAGGCAGGACAACGGCGTGACCTGGCACGCAAGCTTGGCAAACTTGCGGCAGTGCTGGATGAGCAGGATGAACTGGTTCGGCTGGCCCAGCTGTATTGTGCGGCGTTGGTGCAGGGCTGAGCGATGGATACGTTGGCCGAAACCCCGGTGTTCAACGATACACAGCGTGATCTATTGCACCTGCTCGGCTATCTCCAGCTGCAGCATGGGGATGCGGGCAAGGCTGCAACGATTTTCGATGTCCTGTCCGAGATATCGCCATCGGATCCGCTACTTGCGTTGTCCCATGCCTGCGGACTGTTACGCTCAGGTCAACCGGCAGCGGCGCTGGCATCACTTGAGCGCCTTGTCTTCAACGGCGAACACCTGACGCTCGCATGGCTGTTACGAGGTCAGGCATTGTCCCGTCTGGGCCGCGTTGCGGAGGCAGCCCGCGCGATGCGGATGTTCATCCGACAGCGGCATGCCGACGAGGCAAAGGTGTGAGCGCGATGGATGCCTTGTCGCTCCAGCTTCAGGCCTTCCTGCAGAAGGTCGTCCGACGCAACGACCTGGTACTGGCGACCCTGATCGTCTGCATCATCTTCATGATGATCTTGCCGCTGCCAACCTGGTTGATCGATGCGCTAATCGCAACCAACATGTGCCTGTCCGCCATCCTGCTGATGGTCGCGATGTATCTGCCGAATCCCCTCGCGTTTTCATCCTTCCCGTCGGTACTGTTGGTCACGACGCTGTTCAGGCTGGCCATCGGCATTGCAACCACGCGCCTAATCCTGCTGAATGGCGATGCTGGTCATATCATCTACACCTTCGGTAACTTCGTGGTCGGCGGGAATCTGGTCGTTGGTCTTGTGGTGTTCCTCATCCTGACTATCGTGCAGTTTGTCGTCATTACGAAGGGCTCGGAACGGGTAGCCGAGGTCGCCGCGCGCTTTTCGCTGGATGCGATGCCCGGCAAGCAAATGTCGATCGATGGCGATCTCAGGGCCGGCACCATCGACATGGACGAGGCACGCCGTCGGCGAGGCGTCGTCGAAAAAGAGAGCCAGCTTTACGGAGCTATGGACGGCGCAATGAAGTTCGTAAAGGGCGATGCCATTGCTGGCCTGATCATCGTTGCAGTCAACCTGCTCGGTGGCGTATTGATCGGTACACTGCAGCGAGGCATGACCGCTGGCGAGTCGGTCAAAATCTATTCCATCCTGACCATTGGCGATGGCTTGATCTCGCAGATTCCTGCGCTGTTCGTCTCGATCTGCGCAGGCATGATCGTGACCCGGGTGACCAGCAGCGATGGCGGACCATCGAATGTCGGCAGCGACATCGGTGCACAGTTGCTGGCGCAGCCCAAGGCCTTCCTGATTGGCTCGGCCGTCATGCTGGGCTTTGCTGCGATTCCCGGCATGCCGACGGCGACTTTTCTGCTCCTGTCGGCTGTCACAGGCACAGTCGGCTATACCTTCTTCCGCGGTGAACACAAGATCGTCGACCCCAAGACCGGAAAAGTCACTACCGTGCCTGCGACCGGCTCCGATGGCCGACACGACAAAGCTTCAGCAGCTGCTGATGCGGACAGTTTTGCACCGACCGTACCGCTACTGGTCGATGTCAGCGCTTCACTCGAGAAAGCTTTCTCGGCGAAGCTGCTGAATGATGAGCTGGTCAAGGTCAGGCGCGCGCTGTTTGAAGATCTCGGCATTATTTTCCCCGGCATTAACCTGCGCTTCAGCGAGCAGCTGAAAGATGAAGACTACGCCATCCTGGTGTCCGAGATACCGGTCTCGCAAGGCCGGATGCGACCCAAATATCTGCTGGTACGTGAGGCGCCGGAAAACCTGACCGCGTTGTCGATACCGTTCGAGACCGACAAGGTCTATCTGCCAGGCATACCGACGCTGTGGGCGCCGGCCGAGTTGAAGGGAGCGCTGGCGAATGCGGGCATTCCCTTCCTCGATCCGACGCAGATGCTGTCATATCACATCGCGCTGGTGCTGAAGAAGTATGCCGCCGAGTTCATCGGCATACAGGAGACGCGAGCGCTGCTGACAGATATGGAAACCCGCTTCCCTGAACTGGCGAAGGAAGTACAACGCGTGATGCCCATCCACAAGATTGCAGAGATCTTGCAACGGCTGGTCGGCGAAGGTGTATCTATTCGCAACCTGCGCGCCGTGATGGAAGCGCTGATCGAATGGGGGCAAAAGGAAAAAGATTCGGTGATGCTGACCGAGTATGTGCGGGTCGCGCTGAAACGCCATATCAGCCATCGGCACTCGGCCGGCCAGAACCTCCTGCCCGCCTACCTGCTCGCACCAGCGGTCGAGGATACGGTGCGCGGTGCAGTGCGGCAGACCTCTGGTGGTTCTTATCTCGCGCTGGACCCGGCAACCTCCCGGCAACTGCTGGACAACATCAAGTCCACGGTCGGCGACCTGACACGGTCGATGCATAAACCGGTGCTGCTGACCTCGATGGATATACGCCGCTACCTGCGCAAGATGATCGAGCAAGACTTGTATGAGTTACCGGTGCTGTCCTATCAGGAGCTGACGCCGGAGATCAATATCCAGCCATTGGCGCGGGTGGAGCTATGAGTCATTCGAACAGTGTTTCACGCAAAACACGAAGGCTGGCGATGATGGATGACGCGTCGCTTACTGCACCCGGGGCTGTGTCAGGCGCGTCAGCGCGTGCCGGAAGCCTGAATGGAACCGGCCTCGGCACGGGCGCCGGCATTGGCCTCACTGGCTGCCACCGCTTCATCGACCGTTTCGTATTCGTCGAACAGCAACAGAAAGCCGCCGATATTCAGCAGCGCCCTCACCGGGTCGCCAACTGCAGCGAACACGGCCTGACCACCGCAGTCTCGCAACCGGCGTACCGCACCGAGGATCACTTTCAGTCCGTCGCTGCTGATATGGGTCAGTGCCGAAAAGTCGAACACCATGTGGCATGCACCATCGTCAATGGCAGCGGCCAGCAACTCGGCCAGTTCGCCCGCGACAGGCTTGCTGACATCGCCGGAGGGGCGAACGATCACGGTCTGGGCGCGGGTTTCGATCTGCAGGCTCATGTTGGACAATTTCCACAGGTGGTGCTTGGATTGTATCCACGATCTGCCAAAAGTTCAGTTCTCCATTCGTGCAGGTAAGCCATGAAGGTCGAACCTCATCTCCAATCCGTCCTGCCGCAGATTGAATTGCGCGTACTGTACGGGCCACAGTCGGGAAGCCGGCTGGTTCTTGCACCCGGCGACTTCCTGCTTGGCACCGGCGATGATTGCGCGATCATGCTCGCCGGTCCCCGTATACGCGAATGTCATGCCAAGCTGGCCTTTGATGGCGAGCAGCCGACCATCACGCCCATCGACGGTGATGTGTTCGACTCCCAGGGCAACGAGGTCATCGATATGATGCCTCTGACACCGGGGATGCCGTTCGAGCTCGGTGGTATCTGGATCGCGGTCGACGATCCCGAAGCCCCGTGGCCGGACCCCGAGGCCATCGTCGCGATGGCCGGACTCGCGCCGCCAGCACCACCCCCAGCGCCTGCCGCCGTAGCAGCCAATCAAGGCGTCGAAGCAAAAGCCGAGGCGCCGCAAAAGCGCCGCGCCCGCTTTGTGCTGATGGGTGCGCTGTCGGTAATCGTCAGCATCGCGATCGCCGCCATCACTGTTTCGGTATGGCTGGTCAATCATGCTCCTGAACCAAAGCCCACGGTGGTCAAGTTTGGCCCTGGCCCGGAGCCGGGAGCAACACGCGAGCTGCGCCGCGTGCTGGCCGAGGTCGCGCCAGGGCAGCAGATGACGGTCACCACGCGTATCGACGGCACACCGAAAGTCGAGGGCTATGTCACTGACCAGGCCATGGCCGAGCGTGTACAGCGCGCGATTCGCAAATTATCATCGACGTCGGCCATCACGCTGCGAGTAGACAGCGAGATCATCGACGCTGCGAGAAAAGTGGTCAGCCGACAGAATGCACCGGCGCGCGCGATGCTGACGGTCAGCGAGGTCCGTAATGGAAATGTGTTGTTGTCGGGCGCCGTCACCACGGTGAGCGTACGGGACGAAATCTTTGATGCGATACGCGCCGAAGTGCCGGGGGTGCGCGATGTCGGCGGCAACCTGTACACGGCCGACGACCTGAGCGGCGTGCTGCTCGAACGAATGGCGGCGGCTGGTCTGAACGGCAAGCTGCAGGTGATCGACAAGCATCCGGAATTCGTTCTGCGCGGGCGCTTGAGTGAAACCGAGATGGCGCGCTGGGAGAAGCTGCTGCTGAGTTTCACTGAAGACTATGGCTCACTGCTGCCAATTCGCGCGATGGTCGCGGTCGTGCAGCGCAAGCCACCGGTCAATGTGCAGATGATCGTCGGCGGAGCAATGCCTTTTGTTGTCACCGACAATGGCCAGCATATCGGCCGTGGCGGCGACGCAAACGGCCATACATTGAGCGCGGTGCGGGATAACGAAGTGGTCTTCGATGGCAATGAACGGTTTCGTATACCGCGCTAACGCGCAACAACAACCCATGCATGACATGAGCCGATGGAGTGAACGATGATTCCTGATGACATGGTGGCCTCGCTGGAGGACTTCCTCCGGGCCGATGAAGATGGCGAGCTTGCCGGAGAAATCAATGCCGCTCTCTCACGCGTGCAACAGAGGCTGGAGAGCGAAGCTCAGAGGATGCATCTGCGCTCGACTTTCAAGGCCATCGACGCAGCACGGCAAGCAGTGCAGGCTGGGCTGCTGACGATGGCACTGCATGAAGCCGGTAATGCCCGGCAAAGACCAGCAAATTGAACAAAAGGAGAAAAAAATGCCAGATCTCTTGAATAGTGGTCTTACCAAGATCTATGAAAGTGTCAGTCCCAAGATGACGATTGCGGATGATGCTCTCCGCGCGACACTTGGGGCGCTTAACGATGGTGGCGAAATCACCACGGCTCAGCTGCTGAAGCTTCAATACGAAATCTCACGCTATACGGTAACGGCCTCGGTTTTCTCCAACGTCATCAAGGAGATGGG
>JACCDH010338670.1_pt1 | contig 31800 bp, 22 predicted proteins | sample 7442481 | NCBI WGS metagenome assembly JACCDH01 (sample SAMN15323433, study PRJNA562643) | freshwater metagenome | isolation source: river surface water | place: USA:Blue River Watershed | collected 2017-08-15
AATTGTCTTTCTGCAATAGTTTCTTCATTGGTCCAAGTTAATGGATTCGTTACAATGGCTTTGAATTTTTCTTGTAGAATTAAGGGGGGAGTATAGCCCGCTCTATAAGTACGCCAACTAACAATGCAACCAGTTTGATCGGGTAGGTTGCAAGCTTTAATTTGAGTATACTCGTTTTCAGCAACAGGAAGTCCAATTAAATAGGCTGCTACCAATTTGTTTTGAAGTGCTTTGTTATCAAAAAATTCTTTTAATAATCTTTTTCCATGTGTAGTTCCTTGGCTATGCGCAGCAATAATAATGGGTTTCCCAGCATTCAAGTTCTTTAAATAATAACTAAATGCTGCTTTTACATCATTGTATGCCAATTCAAAAGCAGCAAGTGCAGCGCTACTATCTGCAGCATTTTTGGGGAAATAGGCTTCCAAGTTTGCTTGACGATATCTTGGCGCAAAAACCCTTCCTACTGCATTGAATGCACTGGCCTGAAATAAAATGGTTGTATAATCGGTTTTGGCATTTATATCATTGTTATTGAATGGGGCGTTATAACCAAAAGGCAATTGATTGTTGGTATAAGTTGTTGGATGAATAAAAAAAACATCTACTGATGAATCAATAATATGGTTAATTCTTAATGGTTTAGGTACACTATCTGCCGGATCTTTTTTATATGGGTGCGCTGCCCACAAGTATAAATCACTATAATCAGGCAAATTAATAGAATCCCTTTGCTCATACTGCTTGGCCAAATTTTTGTAAGGCGAACTACAAGCAAGGAAAACGGTGGTAATACTTAAAACGAAAAAGGTTGAAAGCTTCATACTGTAAAGGTCCAGCTTTTTTATGATTTGCTGCCTATAACCTATGGTTATTGAATTTGCTGTATTTTCGTAAAAATTTATTGCTATGGCCATACCAGTAGTTGATTTAGCGGAATTCACTCATGGAACCCCTGATCAAAAAGCTTCCTTTGTTCAAAGTCTTGGAAAAGCATACGAAGAAGTAGGATTTGTTGCTGTAAAAAATCATGGTGTTCCAGATGACTTAATTGCCAATCAATATGAATATGTTCAACAATTTTTTGCGCTTCCATTAGAGAAAAAAAAGCAATACGAAATTCCTGGATTAGCAGGACAACGTGGTTATACCAGTTTTGGAAAAGAACATGCAAAAGGAAGTGATGCACCAGACTTAAAAGAGTTTTTTCAATATGGACAAACTGTTGAAGACCATGATGCAATAAAATCGGAGTACCCTGATAATGTTCAGGTTGCTGAAATTGCTCCATTAAATGATACCCTCTTTAATGCATATAGAAGTTTTGAAAAAAGTGGTAAAGCGTTGTTGCAAGCCATTGCATTGTACCTAGGGTTAGATGAACACTATTTTGATCAATATGTGCACAATGGGAATTCAATTTTAAGATGCATACATTATCCCCCCATTACGAATGAACCAAAATCTGCAATAAGAGCAGAACAGCATGAAGACATTAATTTAATTACTTTATTGGTAGGTGCTTCTGCAGATGGGTTACAAATTTTAACCAAACAAGGTGAATGGGTCAATGTTACTTCATTGCCAGAACAAATTGTGGTGAACGTAGGAGATATGTTGCAACGGTTAACCAATAATAAATTAAGAAGTACCACACATAGAGTAGTAAATCCTGCCAGAGAACTTTGGCATACCAGCCGTTTTTCAATGCCTTTCTTTTTGCATCCAAGAAGTGAAATGAGTTTAGCTTGTTTAGAAAGTTGTATTAATGAAAATAATCCAAAAGCATATCCGGATGCTACAGCCGGAGAATACTTAGATGAGCGATTAAGAGAAATAGGACTAAAGAAATAATGCTAATTGAATTTATTAAGACATATCCCCTTCATGAAAGCTGTGTTCATGCACAGCCTTACTGCTTTTGGCGGTCCACAAGGTCATTTAGGAATGATGATCAAAACATTTGTTCATCAACGAAAGGATGTATCTGAAGAAGAACTACTAGACTACAATGGTTTCTGTCAAATGCTGCCTGGCGCATCTTCTACGCAGGTATTAACCTTAATTGGTTATAAGCGAGGGGGAATTCCATTGGCTATTTTTACCCTTTTAATATGGATCATTCCTGCTTCTATTTTAATGTCGGGCTTATCTTTTTTGCTCGACTACTATGATAGAGTAGCACATCCTACTGCTATATTTCGATTTATTCAGCCTATGGCAATTGGCTTTATTGCTTATTCTACATTAAGAACATTTAAAGTAGCTATTCATAATACCATTACTTGGGTCATTTTAATCATTGCAACTATAGCCACATTCTTTGCATTTAAAACACCTTGGGTATTCCCGATATTGATTGTTTGTGCAGGTATCGCAACCAATTTTAGTGATAAAAGAATTCCTCAGAAAGGGATTCCCCCCAAACAAGTGAAGTGGGGTAATTTGTTGATTTTTTTATTTCTCTTTGGTATCACTGGGTATTTATCAGAAACAGCCACTAAGCAAAATTGGGAAAATAGAAAAGTTTACAACCTATTCGAGAACAATTATCGTTTTGGTAGTTTGGTTTTTGGGGGAGGAGATGTGCTCATGCCTTTGATGTATGAACAATATGTAACCAGACCCCAGTCAAAGCGAATTTTAGATAATAAAAGAGATGTACTTAAAATTGACCGGGAAGACTTTTTAACTGGATCGGGTATGGTTAGAGCCATACCGGGACCTGTATTTTCAATTGGGGCTTTTACAGGTGGAATGGTATTAAAAGACCAAGGATTAAGTATGCAGTTCATTGGATGTGCTATTGGCGTAATAGCGATCTTTTTGCCTAGTGTATTATTGGTTTTATTCTTTTTTCCAGTTTGGCATAATTTAAAGAAATACGCAGTGATTTTCAGGTCTTTAGAGGGAATTAGGGCATCGGTGGTGGGTATTATGGCTGGGGCAGTAGTCTATTTATTAAACGACCATATTTTGCCAGATTTATGGATTCAACAATGGCAAATATTATGGGATTTGGCTATTGTAATCGCAACATTTATGGTGCTTCAACTCAATAAAGTACCTGCTCCATTTATCGTAATTGGCTGTTTAATTTTAGGTGCAATTGCCTAATTTTAGTATCTTCCTCTACATCATAAACCTTTTTCATGGTCACTATTGCTTTATACAATTTAAAAGGAGGGGTTGGTAAAACTGCAGCAACAATCAACCTTGCCTACCTCAGTGCAAAGCAGGGATACAAAACACTGATTTGGGATCTAGATCCTCAAGGATCTTCATCTTTCTACTTAGGTGCAACTGCAAACATTAAAAATGAAGCCAGAAAAATATTGACTGGAGATTTGGAATTGGCAAGTGCAATTCAATCATCTTCATACGAAAACTTAGACATTATACCAGCAGATTTATCTGCAAGACATGCTGATATCTTATTGAACGATATGAAGCAAAGCAAGAAAAAAATTGCTTCTATTCTTTCAACCGTTAAAAATGATTATGATATTGTTTTTTTAGATTGCCCTCCCGGCATTTCTGTTTTGCACGATGCTGTATTTGCAGGTGTTGATTGGATATTGATGCCCAATATTCCTACCACATTATCGATTCGTTCTTTTGAATCGGTATTGAGTTATTTTAAAGAAAATGATTTGGATACCTCAAAATTAAAGTGCTTCTTCAGTATGGTAGACCATCGAAAAAATCTACACCACGAAGTAATCAATGAATTTTATAAAGACAAACTATTCTTTAAAAGTTATATCCCTTATTTGAGTGATGTAGAGAAGATGGGTGTGCACGAATCTCCTTTAGAAACATTTGCTGCCAGCAGTTATGCTGCTCAATGTTATAAAGATCTTTGGAAAGAAATTAAACAGCGTTGCATCAATTAATATGAATAGAGAATTAACTTCCTGGTATAGCCCAGCCCTTAACAGAGAAATGCCGATTGCATCTTATGGACATTACGGCTTTGCTATTTTATTAATTCCAACTGCAGCTGCAGATTATTTGGAATATGAACGATTTCAGTTAATTGACGCCATTGCCCCATTTATCAATTCAGGTAAATGCAGGGTATTTAGTATTGACAGCATGAACAAGGAAAGCTGGATGAATAATCAAATGCTTCCTGAACATAAAGCCATTAGACATAATCAGTTTAATGAGTATGTATTTAATGAAGTGGTTCCTTTTATCAGAAGCAAAACCAGTGATGAAACCATGATTTATACTTGCGGTGCATCTTTTGGCGCTCTGCATGCAATGAATTTATTCATGAAAAGACCGGATATTATTAATGGTGCTATTAGTATGAGTGGAGTGTATGATTTAACTGAATACACCAAAGGGTTTTGGGATGATCAAGTATTTTATAATAGCCCAGTTCACTATATTCCCAGTCTAAATGATAATTGGTATTTAGACAAGATTAAAGCAAGTCATCATATTCATATCTATACAGGAAGCGGCAATTTTGAAGATCCGGATGCTGCCAAGAAATTTGCTGGAATTCTATATACAAAAGGAATTTGGTATGATTTAGACGTTTGGGGCCCAGATATTCATCATGATTGGCCAACTTGGCGTTCTATGCTTCCCTATATTCTAGACAAGAAGTTTTAAACTGCAAAAAACTCGTTAATTCCATGGTGATATATGGAACTCTGCTTTCGCTGGTTTAATATTACATATTAATCTACGGCAATTGAGGCATCTTTCTGGAATTATTGGAATTTTAACACTACTGCTTTTAACTGTTTTTAGCACTGAAGCTATCGCACAGTATACAACGGTGAGTGGAAATGTGTATGATATTTCTGCTAGAAGACCCTTAGAAGCAGTTGCGGTTCAAAGTACTTCTGGAAGGGGAACTATCACCGACTCAACGGGTTATTATATTTTAACTGTTTTAAAAACAGATTCTATCTGGTTTTCATTAATTGGAAAATCTACAATGAAATATCCGGTAGATACCATTAGCAACTTGGAGCGTTTTAATGTAATGATTCATGTGCGTTCTTTTGAATTGCCTGAAGTAAAAGTTCGGAATAATTATTATAAGTACGACTCTGCAATGAATAGGCAAGACTATGCCAAAGTATTCAATTTCAAAAAGCCAAGTTTGGGTGTAGTCTCTAGTCCTAATTATAATCCTGGTTCTGCCGTTGGATTCGATTTAGAAGGGATCATCAATATGTTTAGGGTAAAAAGAAATAGAAGCATATTGACTTTACAAAAGAGATTGATTGAAGAGGAAGAAGAAAAATATGTAAATAGTAGATTCAGTAAGTTATTTGTAAAAAAAATCACTGGTTTGCAATCTCCAGAATTGGATACATTCATGCGGAGGTATCGTCCTAGTTATGGTATGGTAAAACTCCTAAATGACTTAGAGTTGGGTTATTATATTGGCAAACAATATGAAGAATATAAATCTACTAAGTATAACTGGAGAGGTGGTTTATATAGAAGAAGAGAAGATAATTAATGGTTACTTGCTTTCAATGCCTTAGCACCAAGTAGTTGAATCATTGGTAATAAAGCCCCAAATCTTTCATCTGTACTATGCCCTTGTTTATATCGATGATAAATCTGTTGTGCAATTACCGCGTTTTTGAATAATCCAAACGCATAATAGAAGTCAATATCAGACAAATCTCTTTTTGTGAGTGTTGTGTACAATGAGATGATTTCTTTTCTGGATAAATTACCAGGAAGCCAAGTACAATTGTAGTGTTTGAAAATGGGTTCTTCGTCCGTTTCAAACCAATAAGCCAACATGGCTCCCAAGTCCATTAGCGGATCACCTACAGTTGCCATTTCCCAATCTAGTATGCCCACTACTTTTGTTAATGATTCATTGAAAACGACATTGTCGTATTTAAAATCGTTGTGTAAAAATGCAGGTGCTTGTTCTTTGGGTAAGTGATTCACTAACCACTTTGCAACCAGATCCATGGATTCAATTACATCTGTTTGAGCAGCATAGTATCTTTTAATCCATCCATTCACTTGCCTACTTACATATCCTGCTGGTTTACCTAAATCGGAAAGCCCGGTTGTATGGATATCTATTGCATGCAGTGCTGCCAGCGTTTCAATAAGTATTCTAGAACAGCTGGTAAATTGTTCTGGGGGTATATTGAGTTTGGGTGCATTATTGGCTCTCAAAATAATACCTTCTAATTCATGCATAATATAAAATGGCTGTCCTGCAATCGTTATATCTGTGCAGTATAAAACTGGATTGGGTATGGCGTTAAAAAAAGGTTTGATCTTTGTTAAGACATTGTATTCCCTTTCCATATCATGTGCCGATTGTATATGCGCTCCATGAGGGGCCATACGCATGACAAAAATGGTTTCTGCAGTTTGGATGCGATAAGTCAAGTTTGAATATCCTCCTGGGAATCTACTGATGGTTTCAATAGGGGAAACACTTGGAATTGTTTGCTGTAAAAGGGTATTTAATTGATCAATATTGATATTTTCTTTTTCTGAAAGAGGAACTGTTTTTTCCATAATTCCACTATTTATTTTTTCTGTTCATTCCATATTTTTTTAAAATACTCAACGCCAAACTTTGTTTGTGCACTTCGTCTGCTCCATCCCAAATTCTTGCACCTCTTTCGTGTTGAAATAAATTAGCCAACATGGTTTCATCAGACAATCCCATTGCTCCATGTACTTGTATGGCTCTATCTAATACTTTTAATACCATATTAGCTACAAAAAATTTAATACCTGCAATTTGATCACGTGTGGCTGCGGCTCCATATAAATCAATATTATGCGCAGTTCTTAAGACCAATAATCGAGCTGCATCTATTTCAACTCTACTCTCTGCAATAAAGCCCTGAATAAATTGTTGATGCCCCAACATTTCTCCTTCTTTGATTTCTCTAGTTGCAGCTCTTTGACACATGAGGTCAAAGGCTTTTTCAGCAATACCTACCCATCGCATGCAATGATGAATTCTACCTGGTCCGAGTCGTTCTTGTGCTAGTTTAAACCCTGATCCCTCCGAACCAATGATATTATTAATGGGTATTCTACAATTATTATAACGAATCTCTGCATGACTGGCCCAACCTTCTCCTGCTTCTCCAAATACAGGAATATTTCTAACAAACTCAAAGCCAGGTGTGTCAGTGGGTACAATAAACATACTGGCCCTTTCATGCTGTGCCGCAGTTGGATTGGTTACCGCCATGACCACTGCAAAAGCAGCACCATCGGCTGATGAAGTAAACCATTTATGTCCATTGATTACGTATTCATTGCCTTCTCTTACAGCATTGGTAGCAAGCCTTGTAGGATTTGAGCCAGCGTATTCAGGCTCGGTCATCGAAAAACAACTACGAATTTTTCCTTCTAATAATGGCTGCAAATATTTCTCTTTTATTTCTTCAGAAGCAAAGCGGGAAATCATTTCTGTATTGCCAATATCAGGTGGTTGCGCATTAAATGTATACTGTCCATAATAAGGAGATAAAGACAAGATTTCGCTCACTTGTCCAAATTCGCAAAGGGTTAATCCCATACCACCTTCTTGAATGGGCAAGTGTAAATTCCACCATCCTTTTTGTTTGACTAATTCTCTTTTTTGCACGAGAATTTTTTCTGTTTCTTTGAAAGGTCGATTCGTATGTTCTTTTTCTAAAGGGATTAATTCGGTTTCTACAAATTCCCGAATAGCGGGTAATAAAGCTTCTACTCTTTTGGTAATAAAAATAGCTTCCATCATACTTGTTAAATTGTTACACCACCATCTGCGGTAAATAATGTACCTGTGCAATATCCAGAAGCTGGTGCAGCTAAAAATAATGCCAGTGCTGCAATTTCATCAACCGATCCCATTCTTGAAATGGGCGCCATTTTTACAAATCGATTCAACCATTTTTCATCTTGCCAAAGCGCTTCAGAAAATTTGGTTTTAATCAGTCCTGGACAAATGGCATTTACCCGAATTCCATCAGCACCCCATTCCTTAGCCGTCACTTTGGTAAGCATATTCAATGCTGCTTTAGAAACTGAATACAATCCCAACCCAGGATCGGGTGTTATGCCAGCAATAGAACTAATATTAATTACAGAACCTCCTCCTCTTTCTTTCATGATGGGATAAACCAATTTTCCCAATTCAAAAGGCGCTTTCACATTTACATTCATGATTTTATCAAATGCCCACTCTTCACAGTTTACAACTGGGCCAAATACTGGATTACTGGCTGCATTGTTGACTAAGATGTCAATCCCTCCAAATAATTCTACTGTTTTTGCAACCAATATTTTACAAGCTTCTATATCACCCGCATTCCCAGCTATCCCTATACATTTACCCCCTGTTTCTTGAATGGAAGCAGCCACTTTGTCGAGTTCATCTTGTTTGCGTGAGTTGATCACAACCGCCGCTCCACTAGCTGCAAAATATCTTGCAATGGCTTCTCCTATACCTTTACTGGCACCGGTTATTAATGCTACTTTCCCATTTAAACTAAATGCTTCATTCAATTTCATACGATTAACTTTTTCTGGATAATGCTTTGTTCATTGCTTTCATAAATTGGTCTTTCACTTTTAATCTAAACCAAGTTGGGGCCAATCTTTTTAATTTCCACATGGTTCTCGCGGCTTTAGGCAAAATGATATAGAGTTCTTTTTTGCCTGCCCTTATTAAAATTTCTTTTGCTACTTCATTTGCCTCTAAACCTGACCTTTCTATAAATGTTTGGGTGATTTTTTGTGTAGCAGTACCCCCTCTTACAGATTGTGCAATATTGGTTTTAAAATAAGTGGGCTGAATACAAGAAACATGAATACCAAAATCGTATAATTCACTGTAGAGTGTTTCACTTATTGCAACAACTGCCGCTTTCGTCATATTGTATCCACCCATCGTGGGGGCACAACTGATGGCTGCAGCACTTGCAGTGTTGAGTATATGACCATATCCTTGTTTTTTCATTGCAGGAATAAAATACCAACAACCATACAATACACCCATCTGGTTAATCCCAACCATCCATTCGTAATTTTCTAAAGAATATGCTTCAAATTCAGATCCGTCTCCAACACCAGCATTATTAAATAGCAAATCAATTCCTTCTGCATCAAATAGAAATCGCTCTGCTATTTCTTTGTATTGGTCTTTATCTGAAACATCTAATAAATAGAGGAGCGGTTTCCCCCCTGTTTTAGCTACCAATCCCCCCACTTCGTCTAAAGCTTTTGGATTATTATCCGCCATACCAATCGTCCATCCATCAGCTGCAAGTTCCAATGCAAATGCTTTGCCTAATCCTGAAGCCGCACCAGTAATAAATGCTCGTTTGAGTGGATATTTTTGGGAGAGTGCATACATAAGGCAAGCTTTATTGCTTGAATGTAAAAAAAGGATACGACTTAATGGGCATTTCACCGAATTATTTTAGCTATTCGCCATTTAGCAAATGCTGGTTAAGAAGACATTATTTAATTCTATCTTTACTGCTTCCAAAAATTGACTCCTTTGAAAAAAATAAGTCTGTTACTAACATTGCCTTTGCTCCTATTTTCATGCAAAGAAGAGAAAAAAGAAAATGCCGATTCAAAAGCCAAAACGCCTTCGGCTACTATAGTAGATGTTTTAATTGCCGGAGCTGGTAATATTGACAATAATGTGGAAGTGAATGGGGCCGTTATTCCCATGGAAACGGTTAATATTAATCCTGAAGTAAGTGGTAGATTAACCATGTTGAATGTTCCTGATGGTGGTAGAGTTACCCAAGGCGCAGTTTTGGCAAAAATTAATGATGCCGACCTTCAAGCCAATTTATCTAAAACAAAAGTGTTGTTAGATATGGCTCAAAAAACAGAGGAACGATTAAGAAAATTATTAGCCATTAATGGGATTAATCAATCTGAATATGACTTGGCATTAAATCAGGTAAATAGCTTAAAAGCAGACTTACAAGTTACTCAAGCACAGCTAGACAAAACAATTATAAGGGCGCCATTTTCTGGTGTATTAGGATTAAGACAAATTAGCCCTGGTGCATATGTTACACCAGCTGTAACACTTACTACGCTACAGCAAGTGGATAGGGTAAAAATAGATTTTAATGTTCCAGAGTTTTATACCAATATGATTCGTGTTGGATCTACGGTTCAAGTACAAACCAATGAAACAGGTGTAAAAAGGAAAGCGACCATTGTTGCAACAGATCCTCAAATAAATCCAACCACAAGAAACTTGCGAGTACGCGCAGTACTAGATGGAAGCGCTATTGCACCTGGAACTTTTGTAAAAGTTTTTTTACAAGCAGGCAAAAGCAAGAGCAGCATACTGGTACCTACGAATGCAATTATTCCTGATGCAAGAGCAAAAAAAATCATCGTAGTTCAAGGGGGCGAAGGAGTTTTTGTAGATATCGAAACTGGAGTAAGAGGTACCGGTTTTGTTGAAGTTACCAAAGGATTATCGCCTGGTGACAGTATTGTAGTGACTGGTGTTTTATTTGTAAGACCCAAGCAGCCAGTTAAAGTTCGTTCTGTAAAGCAGTTGAGTGAAATTATCAAATAGAAGCAGCCAATCATCCCATGAATATTTCTGAATTATCATTAAAAAGACCCATTCTTGCAACGGTGATGAATATCCTCATCGTATTGTTTGGAATTGTTGGATATAGTTTTTTGGCAGTAAGGGAATATCCTGCAGTAGATCCCCCTGTAGTAAACGTTCGGACATCTTACTCAGGGGCTAACTCTGAAATTATTGAGAGTCAAATTACCGAACCGTTAGAAAAAGCAATTAATGGAATTCCAGGTATTAGAAGCATTTCTTCTTCAAGTTCAAACGGAAACAGCAATATCACTGTTGAATTTAATGTATCTGAAGATTTGGAAGCAGCTGCTAATGATGTAAGAGATAAAGTAAGCCAAGCAGTAAGAAATTTACCTCAAGACGTAGATGCTCCACCAGTTGTAAGCAAGTCTGATGCGAATAGTGACTTTATCATTATGTTGGCGGTGCAAAGCCAAACAAAGGGATTACTAGAGTTAAGTGAATATGCTGAGAATGTTTTACAAGAACGTTTTCAAACCATTTCAGAAGTAAGTTCAGTTAATATTTTCGGTCAAAAAAGACCCTCTATGCGTATCTGGATTGACCCAGATAAGCTGAATTCTTTTAATGTAACTTTTGGTGATATTAGAACCGCCTTAAATACAGAGAATGTTGAAATTCCTTCTGGAAAAATATACGGTGACAAAACGGAGCTTACTATTAAAGCACTGGGTAGACTTACAACAGAAAAAGATTTTCGTGATTTAATTATTCGTCAGACCGCAGCAGGTATTATTCGTTTATCGGATGTAGCCTATGTAGAAGTGGGTCCTGAAAACGATGAATACAGTTGGAGATTAAATGGGGTAAATGCGGTTGGTATGGCTATCATCCCTCAACCAGGGGCTAACTATATCAAAATTGCAGATGAATTTTATAAGCGTTTAGCAGAAATTCAAAAAACAGAAAAAGGAGATTTTATTATGACTCCTTTAATTGATCAAACAAAAAATGTTCGAGCATCCATTAAAGAAGTAGAAGAAACCTTATTGATTTCATTTACACTGGTTGTATTGGTTATTTTCTTTTTCTTTAGAAATTGGCTAATTGCAATAAGACCATTGATTGATATTCCTATATCCTTAGTGGCTACTTTTTTCATCATGTATATTTCTGGGTTCTCTATCAATGTATTAACCTTATTGGGTATTGTTTTGGCTACAGGTTTGGTGGTAGATGATGGTATTGTTGTTACAGAAAATATTTTTAGAAAATTAGAAAGTGGTTTACCTATACGAAAAGCTGCTTTAGAGGGAAGTAAAGAAATTTTCTTTGCTGTAGTATCAACCTCTATTACATTAGCTGTTGTATTCTTACCCGTTATTTTCTTGCAAGGATTTGTAGGTAGCTTGTTCCGTGAATTTGGAATTGTTGTGGCTGCTGCCGTTTTAATTTCTGCTTTTGTATCTCTTACGATTACGCCTGTACTCAATGTCTATCTTAATAAGAAAGATGCCGGTCACGGTAAATTTTATGATATGACCGAACCCTTCTTTAGAGGGATGGAAAACGGATACAAAAGATTGCTTTCTGGGTTTCTTAGAATCCGTTGGATGGCATGGGTGATTGTTGCTATTTGTGCCGGGATTATTTATTGGATAGGTGGAGGATTACAAAGTGAATTAGCGCCTTTAGAAGATAGAAGTAGTATTCGTTTTCAAATGAGTGGTCCAGAGGGTGCGAGTTATGGCTACATGGTAGAAACCGGAGATAAGCTATTAAATTATTTAACAGATTCGGTTCCAGAAAAAGATTTTGTATTTGCCGCAGTTCCAGGATTTGGCGGTAGTGGTGGGGTAAATGGGGGAACGCTTAGAATAAAATTAGTAGACCCAGACAAACGAACAAAATCTCAATCGGAACTAGCAAAGGAAATCGGCAAGAAACTACCTAGTATCAATAATGCTCGAATTTTTCCCGTAGAAGAACAAACAATTTCTGTGGGCTTAGGCTCTAGGGGTTCCTTGCCTGTCCAGTTCATTTTACAGAATCTAGACTTCGAGAAAATTAAATCAGTAATTCCTAAATTCTTAGAAGAAGCAAGGAAAGATAAAACTTTCCAAAACGTGGATGTGAATCTTAAGTTTAATAAACCAGAGCTTCAATTAACAATCGACCGCATTAAAGCAAAAGATTTAGGCTTATCAATTATTGATGTTGCCGATGTAGTGTCTAGTGCATTCAGTGGAAGAAGATTGGCTTACTTTATTATGAATGGTAAGCAATACGAAGTGATTTCACAGGTTGCGTATAAAGACAGGCAAACACCAGCAGATATTGAAAAACTATATGTAAGAAACAATAGAGGAGAAAGTATTCCGCTAACTGCTGTGGTTAAATTACAAGAAAGCTCTAATCCACCTACGCTCTTTCATTTCAATCGCTTTAAAGCTGCAACCATTTCTGCATCTTTAGCTGAGGGAATGACCATTGGTGATGGGGTTAAAGCCATGAGAAGAATTGGAGACAAACTATTAGATGAAAGTTTTAAAACTGCGTTAAATGGCCCTTCACGTGATTTTGAAGAAAGTTCTTCCAATACCACATTTGCATTCGGCTTTGCATTAATATTAATCTACTTGGTATTGGCTGCTCAATTTGAAAGCTTTAAAGATCCGTTGACCATTATGATTACGGTACCACTTGCACTTGCAGGTGCTTTATTGAGCCTTTGGGTATTTGATCAAACCATTAATATTTTCTCTCAAATTGGTATGATTATGTTGATTGGTTTGGTAACTAAAAACGGAATTTTAATTGTTGAATTTGCGAACCAAAAAAGAGAATTTGGATTACCTAAGCGCGAAGCAGTTTTAGAAGCTTCCGCACAAAGATTGCGACCCATTTTAATGACCAGCCTTGCAACTGCTTTAGGGGCTTTGCCCATTGCATTAAGTATTGGTGCCGCAGCAACCAGCCGTATGCCATTGGGTATTGTTATTGTAGGTGGAATTATGTTTTCACTTTTATTAACGCTATTCGTAATTCCTGCTGTATATACCTATATATCAGGAAAGCATGATGCAAAAAAAGTAGATATAACCGGTTAATTTTCGAATTATGCAGAATTCAATAGCTGATATTAGGCGCGATTATAAATTGAAGTCATTTGACGAATCACATGCTGCTGATAATCCTTTTGATCAGTTCAAAGATTGGTGGGAAGAAGCAACAAGTGTAGAAATTGATGAAGTAAATGCAATGACGCTGGCAACAGTGGATGCAAATGGAAAGCCCTCTGCAAGAATTGTTTTGCTAAAAGGGTATACGCATGATGGCTTTGTTTTTTTTACCAATTACGAAAGTGCAAAAGGTCAAGAACTGGCTGCTAATCCAAATGCAGCCATCTTATTTTTTTGGAAAGAATTAGAAAGACAAATCAGAATTGAAGGTAAAGTAGAAAAAATTTCTGCAGCGGATAGTGATGCCTATTTTCATTCCAGACCTGCTGGAAGTAGAATTGGTGCTTGGGTTTCGCCACAAAGTAAAGTGATTCCTGGACGATCTTATTTAGAAGAAAATTATCAGAAAATAGTACTGCAATATCCTGATGAAAATCAAGTTCCACGCCCACCACACTGGGGTGGATATATTGTGAAACCATCTTCATTTGAGTTTTGGCAAGGAAGAAGTAGTCGATTGCACGATCGTTTAAGATATATGCAAAATGAATCGGGGAATTGGATTAGAGAGCGATTGGCTCCTTAAATATTAAAATCGGTCTTGAGTTGCACAAATACTGATTGAACGATTTCATTGAGTTGATTACTTAATCCTGGAATTTTATCTAATTGCTCCCCAGTTTTTGCATAAAACTCAATACTTTCTACCAGTTTGTAGGCCCGCTTTATCCCCAAACTATAAATAGAGGATTTCATTCTATGCGCAAGTAGATAAATATCATTGGTTTGATTGCTTTCAACCGATTTTAATAAATTTTCAATATCTATTCTAGTATTTTTTATAAATACCAATACGATTTCTTTTAAAAAGGCGATATCATCATCATCCATACCCTGCAAAGCAGAAAGGTCATAAAGCTTCTCACTAGTTGATTCTTCAACTTTATTTTTAATTTTTTTATTGAAATCAACAGGGCTATTTAATTGTAATTGTTTTTTAATACAATCGTATAAGCCAGCTTCAGTAAATGGCTTGGTGATATAATCATTAAAACCTGCTTCTGCAAAGCGATCTGTTTCTTTCTTAAACGCATTTGCCGTTAATGCTACAATGGGTACCGCTGCTTTAATCGTATCTCCCATATGCCGTATCATTTGAGTAGCTTCATATCCATCCACTTCAGGCATATGTATATCCATTAAGATTAAGTCAAAATCTTTTCTTTTGTGCGCATCATATGCTTCCTGGCCATTCGCTACCAGCACAACTTCATGTCCCCATTCTTCTAGAATTTGTTTTACGATGATCTGATTAATAACCACATCTTCGGCTACTAGTATTCTTTTTTTATCAATTGGTGTAAATACAACTTCCTCTTTGTTATTGACTAACATTGCATTTTCGCCAATTTGATAGGGAATACGAACAGTAAAACAAGTTCCTTGATTAACAACACTTTCAGCTTCAATGGTACCCCCCTGCATTTCAATCAAGTTTTTAGTTATGGTAAGTCCTAATCCAGTACCACCATACTTTCTACTTGTTTCCGAAGATGCTTGAACAAATTCATCAAATATATTGGCTAAATTCTCAGCAGATATACCAATACCCGTATCTCGCACTTTAAATTCAAATAAGGACGATTGATGATTGGTTTTTATTTGAGTTGCACTAACGGTAATTTTTCCAGATTCAGTAAATTTCAATGCATTGCTGATCAAATTATTCAGTACTTGACCTAGTCTAAATGGATCACCTACCAATACAGTTTCAGGAGGAACTTGATTGTCAAAAACAAGTTCAAGTCCTTTTTCTTCTATTTTAAAAATGAATGTTTTTAGGGTATTCGATATTTTTTCTTCCAATAAAAATGGAATATGTTCTAATTCAATTTTACCCGATTCAATTTTGGTAAAGTCTAAAACATCATTTACAATATGTAATAAGTTATCAGCAGATTCAAGTATTAACTTGGTATATTCCTCTTGTTTTGGATTTAAGTTCGTTTTGTATAAAAGACCACCAATGCCTAAAATACCGTTCATTGGGGTTCTGATTTCGTGGCTAATATTTGCCAAAAAAACCTCTTTTACTTTACTGGCTCTTTCTGTTTCTTCTTTTGCTTTAATTAATTCTCTCTCTGCTTTAATTCTATTGGTAATATCTTGAGAGAATCCAATAATATATGGAGTACTGGAGGTTTCTTCAACCATATAATTTTGGTAAAGCAAGTAAATATGGTCCCCATTTTTGCAAATGATAATAAAAACCCCTTCTGCCTTACCGGTTGAAAGTACATTTTGGAGATACTGTTCATCAAATTGAGCAACCTTTTCTTGTGGAACGAACTCTTTAATATTTCTGCCAATCAATTCTTCACTGGTATATCCAATGATATTACAGATGGCAGGGTTCACACTAAGCAATTTACCTTCTAGGTCGTGCGTGCAAATAAGTGCTTGACTATAGTTAAAGAGGTCTCTGTACCTCTTCTCATTTAATAATAGTTTGTCTTCAATTTGTTTTCGTTCACTGATATTGAGACCGTATCCAATTACTAGTTTTACTTCATTTTGTTCATCTAATACTGGGAATAAATTTCGCAAATGGTATTCATGTTTACCATTGGGTAAATCAAGTGTTTCCTCCCAAGACAGTTGCTTCTTCGATTCAATTACTTTATTAAAAATGGCTCTTCTTCCATTCGCTATCTCAATACTTTTATTTCTATAAGCACAATACTCTTCATCTGTTTTTCCAATAATCCACTTTCTTAATTCATCGTCTTTGATTCCAATTGGATTAACGAATAAATACCTATGTGAGGAATCAAATACAGCAATATCAGTAGGTATACTATTTAAAATACTTTCATAGAAAGTTCTTTGCTTATTAAATGCAGCTTCGGTTTCTTTTATTTTAGTAATATCCATATGGGTTCCTAATATTTTAGTAGGATACCCATCTTTATCTTTATCCGTTACAATTCCTCTATCTAAAATCCATTTGTAGTTGCCGTCCTTGTCTAGTATTCGGTATTCTGTATGGTGATGGTCTATTTCTTTATTTCTGTATTGTTGATCTTGTTTTTGGAGTATAGCAATATCATCTGGATGTACTGCATTCCACCATTGTTCTGCAATAGAAAGTTCAGTGTTTTCTAATTCAATAAAAGCTCTTTTTTGATGATAGAAGCTGGTAATATTTGTTTTATAATCATGCATCCAAACATTATCTCCCATTTTTTCAAGGGCAAATAATAATTTTTTCTCATAGTTATCTCTTTTGGCTTCTTCAATTTCTTTTTTGAGAATGAGTGCTTGTAATAAATCTATTTGAGCGTTTTGAATAGAAACCTCATTTCTCCCAAAAGCATTTTCTTCAATTTCTTTGATGGATGAAAAAGAAGGGCTACCCATGAAAATGAGCAGCTTAGATTGCTCTATTAGTACAAATTGACCTGTCAGGTGCGTAATTATTTCAGCTTTAGTTTGAATGACTATTTTCTCCTGTAAATGCTGAAGCAAATAATCAATCACTGGCCCATTCGAATAATTTTCAATCTCGAATTGATTAATGAATAACTCACCTAGTGCAAGCGGACATATTTTACGGATAGATTTACCGCAATCTACTATTACACCATCCAAATTTATCTTAATGTGAAAGGGAAATAATGAGTCCGACTGTTGCTGATTGAATATTAATTCCATTAATACTTTGAGATATTCATCAAGGTACGATTAATTTATATATTTAAATTGACCTCCCTACATAAAAAAAGTCTGTAAAAATATTTTACAGACTTTAAATTTGGTAATAAACGATTTTATTTTCTTGCCATTACTTTTTCAGCAGCTGCTACAATAAATGGTGTGTCAAGTCCATATTTAGTAAGCAATTCAGTCGGTTTTCCGCTTTCTCCAAATGTATCATTGGTACCAATTAATTCAATTGGAATTGGACAATTCTTTGCAGCAACTTGCGCAATAGCATCTCCTAATCCGCCTATAATATTGTGCTCTTCAACCGTAACGGCACATTTTGTTTTTGAAATAGATTGAATGATGGCTGCTGTGTCTAGGGGTTTAATGGTATGAATATTAATTAATTCAACACTAATTCCCTTCTCTTCTAAAATTCTCCCAGCTTCAATGGCTTTCCAAACCATATGTCCACAAGCAAAAATAGAAACATCTGTTCCTTCGCTTAATTGTTGGGCTTTACCTATTACAAAATCACTACCGTCTTCTTTGGTAAAATTGGGCCATTTGGGTCTTCCAAATCTTAAATAAACGGGTCCTTCGTAAGAGGCAATCGCTTTTGTTGCAGCTTTGGTTTGATTAAAGTCGCAAGGAACAATAACCGTCATACCAGGTAGCATTTTCATTAATCCAATATCTTCTAAGATTTGATGGGTTGCTCCATCTTCTCCTAAAGTTAAACCAGCATGTGAAGCACAAATTTTTACATTTTTTTCGCTGTATGCAACACTTTGACGAATCTGATCGTATACCCTACCAGTGCTGAAATTGGCAAAAGTGGTAGTGTAAGGTATTTTACCTCCAATGGTCATACCTGCTGCAATTCCAATCATATTGGCTTCTGCAATACCCACTTGTACAAAACGATCAGGGAAATCTTTAATAAAAGGACCTAGTTTTAAAGAACCTGCCAAATCTGCTGTTAAAACAACCACATTCGGATTTTCTTTTCCAATTTCATGAATACCTTCTCCAAATCCACCGCGGGTTTCCTTCTCATTAAGTACTTGAATATCTTTCAATTTCATAGTTAAGTATTTTGCTAGAACGCTGCAAAGTAAAGACTTTTTTATATGGCTTCCTGTACATTTCCTGTTCTTTTCAGAACTCCCCAATGTTGAAGCTCTCCTTTTACTGCTTTTCGAAGGGTTCTAAAAAGCACAATCAGTAATAACCAGCGATAGATGAGTCTTTGAGGAATTAACCAAAGCAGCTTCCAAATAGGTTCTTTTTCAAAACTAAATGCAAATAGGGCTAATAAAAGGTCTATTCCTAAAAAGATGACATAATATATGCCAATTTCATGAGCACTTCCAGTAAGTAAACCGATCAACATTAAAAAGTCTGCAAAAGGTGCGAATAGTGGAATAATATACTTGAAAAGTAAAATATCTGGCAATGCAATAAAACCCAATTTGGGGTAATTGGTATTAAATAATGCGTCTCTATTTTTCCAGAATGTTTGCAGTACACCAAATGTCCACCTGAATCGTTGACTCATAAATTGTTTAAGCGATTCGGGAGCTTCTGTAAGTGCAATTGCACTATTTTCATTTGCAATCGTATACCCACAACGTAAAATACGAATGGTTAAATCACAATCTTCCGCTAATGTGTCTGACGTAAAACCACCCGCTTCTTCAATAGCTTCTTTTTTAAATGCACCAATTGCTCCAGGCACTACAGTGATTGCATTAAAATATCCAAATGCTTTCCGATCAATATTTTGACTGGTTGTATATTCAATACTCTGCCAACGTGTAATTAAGTTTACTTCATTTCCTACTTTAACATTACCAGCCACTGCACCAATTGAAGCATCATTAAAATGCATCATGAGTTTATTTACTGCATCTGGTTTTAGTTTAGTATCTGCGTCTATACAAACTACATAATTGGCATTCGTGGCTGCAATCCCATAATTTAATGCGGAAGCTTTTCCTCCGTTTATTTTATCTAGAATAGTTACTTGACTATTATTTTCAAATGCGCTTTTTACTACTTCTAATGTATTGTCTGTACTACCATCATTTACAAATATGATATTGAAAGATGGGTAATCACATTTTAGTAAGTTATTTAATGAGCTAACTGCGTTCACTTCTTCATTGTATGCAGGAACAATAATTGAAACAAGTGGTTGATTTTGTAAGGGGATGAGAATTTGATGTTTTTCTTTTTTTCTAGCAAGTATAGATGAAATTAAAACAATCAATAAGCGAATGCTTCCCAATGTTAAAAACAAGATGAATAGGGCGTTAAAAATCTTACCTAAATAATATCCAGTTTCTGCGAGCAAATAATTAAATCTTAATAAATAATTTTCTCGGTAATTTGGAACAGGAGGCATTACATCGTCTCTGGTTTTTCCCATTAAATCGGCAACTGTCGTAAATGTATAACCAGCCTTATGAAAGTACTCTATGATCTTTGGTAGTGCATCTACTGTAGCACTTCTGTCTCCACCTGCATCATGTAGTAAAATAATATTACCCCGATCTTTCATTCTTACCACTCTATTAAAAATACTATCCCCATTAAAATTTTTATCCTCATCAATTTGCCAATCAAGTGGGTCTATATTTTCTCCAATTGTTAAATAATTCTTTTCTCTACTCAAAGCAACTGGAAGCAGTTCTTCCATTGTTTCTGGTCTACTATCTGCATTAAAAGGGGCCCTAAACATGATGGTACTTCTACCAGTAATTGCTTCTATCAACAATTTGGTTGCATCCATTTCTAAGTAAGCCCTTTGCTTACTTACCGTTGCCATATTGGGATGCGTAAATGTGTGATTGCTGATTTCGTGTCCTGAATTATAAATTCTTTTGACGAGTGGTATATTTTTCTCTGCTTCAATTCCAACAATAAAAAAATTAGCCACTACATTGTATCGATCCAGAATATCTAAAATTTGTCTCGTGTATAAAGGATGCGGTCCGTCATCAAAAGTCAATACCATTTTTTTCTCTGTAGACTTTCCAAATTGCTTTACCACAAACATGGATGGAAGTGTATCGTAAAATTCTTCTGAAATCAACATCCACTCTGTATCTAACTCAGTTCTAATATGGCCGGGAGTTGGCGTAGAAATTACATCTAGAATTTCTCCTTCACCCATAAAATCTACATCATTACTTGTTTCTACTTTGGTGAATTCTTCAAAATTGAATTTTTGAACGGAGGCTTTGTTCATGGGCAAATGATAAAAATCCCAAAGCCTACTGTCTTCACTTCCCATACGCCACAATGCAGTTCCTGCAAAGCCATATTCAGTAGAAAAGCGAAGCGAATTAAAATTCGTTGCAGCATCTGTAAAATGAACTTCTCGCTCATGTCCCATTTTGTCTTTATAGGAGAAGTATAAATTATATGAATCGTTATCGTAAGTGATTTTGCTATTGTTTTCTTTTGCAATACTCAATGCTTGTTGATACGTCACATCTGAACCTTCACCTCCTTTAGGCCAGTCGTAACCAAAACCTGCAATGCATAAAACCAATTTGGGTATCGGAACTTTTTGTACAATTTGATCTACGGCGGCTTCAATCCATTTTTGACCACTAATAGGGCCAGGCTTTGTGCTAGATGTATATTGGTCGTAAGCCATTAAGAATATATAATCCGTATGTTCTCCCAAAGCTTTATAATCATAATCTTCATTAAATGGCATTACATCAATGGAAGTTAATAGCCCACCTGCATGAAAACGAGCAGATAATTTTTTTAAGAATTTAGTAAGAATGCTGTTGTCGTTTTCGACCAATTCTTCAAGATCAATATTGATACCTGCAAATCCTTCAGACTTAATCCATTTATATAAATCGTTAATTAGTTTCTCACTTTTAACTGGGTTATTTAAAATTCTGCTTACTACAGCACCATCCCACTTACCATTGATATTATTGGTAAGCATGGGCATCACTCTTAAACCTTTTGTTTGCTTAATGAGGTCATATCCGCGTTTGTCTTTTCGAATAATCATTGAATCGCCCTTTGGATCAAAGAATATCCATTCGGGTAATATTAAATTGAGCTTGCTAATATTTCTTCTTAATGAGAAAAAAGCCTGCGGATCCCAGTCTACGTAAAAAGCTGCTCGAATACCCAAGGAATCGCTGAAGAGTTTTGAATTGGAAAGTCGAATGGCACTATCATTTTGACCACATCCTTTACCTGCTGACCATTTATCATCTATAAATTTTCTAAAACCCTGGTACTCTTTTGCCAATGAATCCGGATTTTCATTGGAAACCAAGATTTGTTTGAAAACACTACTCTGAAGAATGGGAACCGTTGGCACATAAGCAGTGCGAATGGCAATTACAACGGCAATTACTGTGATGAATAATAAGAAAAGCAGCAAACGGAACGTCCATTTAAAACGTTGCCATCTGGTAGGATTGCTTGTTTGAAAAACCTGTTTGAATCCCTTGGCCATTGACTGCTTATAAATTTATATATTATATACAAAGTTAATGCCATTAAACGGCAGCAACACTACCAACCAGGTGGTATAAATTTTTAAGCAGAGGGAAACGGATTATCCTTCAAATGTGCTGTAGAAATAAGGCGTTTTGGCTTCAAATTCAGCCGCACAGGTATCCACCATCTTATAAACCCTAGTAATACCTAATTGCTTTCTTTTTTCATACACTTCGTCTTCATGACATTTGCCATTCAGAATCTTGGCAATTTGAGCATCACCAAAGCCCATTTTCTTGGCTTCTTTCAATAAACTTTCCGGAAGGCTTTCTAGTGTATGCTTGAGCAATTCTTTTTCTATATTGCAAATTTCTTGAATCTGATATAAGAACCAACGGTCAATTCCTGTTGCTTGAGCGATAGATTTAACAGTAGAACCTTGCATTAACGCATCTTTAATGCGGAAAATACGATCCCATTTTGGCGTCTTGATATACTCAACGATTTCTTCGCTCTTCATCAAACTCTTGCCATAATAACCCAATCCAACCGCTTCATTCTCTAAACTCTGACAAGCTTTTTGTAAAGCTTCGGGAAAGCTTCTGCCTATGGCCATTACTTCGCCCACACTCTTCATTTGTAAGCCTAAAGTGTCATTGGCCCCTTTGAATTTATCGAAATTCCAACGTGGTACTTTTACAATAACATAATCTAAAGCAGGCTCAAAATAGGCTGATGTGGTTTGAGTAATTTGATTCTTTAATTCATCTAAAGAATATCCAATAGCTAATTTAGCAGCAATTTTAGCAATGGGATAACCCGTTGCTTTTGATGCCAATGCAGAAGAACGGCTTACTCTTGGGTTGATTTCAACCGCTATTAATTCTTCAGTGGCTGGGTTTAAGGCAAACTGTACGTTACAGCCGCCAGCAAAATTGCCTAAAGAGCGCATCATCAACATGGCTTTATTGCGCATTTCTTGGAATGCGGTATCACTCAAAGTCATTGCAGGAGCAACGGTAATAGAATCTCCTGTATGAACACCCATTGGATCTAAATTCTCAACAGTACAAATAATTACCACGTTGTCATTACAGTCTCTGAGTAGTTCAAGCTCATATTCTTTCCAACCTAAAACAGCTTTTTCAACCAATACTTCATGGATAGGAGAAGCTTTAAGTCCTTTTTCTAATGCGGCGTCTAAGTCTTCTTTACCATGAACAAATCCACCTCCTGTACCACCCAAGGTAAATGAAGGGCGTATTACCAGTGGGAAACCAATTTCTTGCGCAAATTCCTTTCCTTCTAAAAAACTATTCGCTACGCGACTGGGAGCTACTGCCATTCCAATTTTTACCATTAATTGGCGGAACTGTTCTCTGTCCTCTGCTGTATCAATCGCAGCCACGTCTACTCCAATTAAGCGGCAATTGTATTTTTCCCAGATACCTAATTCATCGGCTTCTTTACACAAATTCAATGCTGTTTGGCCTCCCATAGTAGGTAAAACAGCATCTATATCATTTTCTTGTAATATTTGTTCTATGCTTTCTACATTCAGGGGAAGTAGGTAAACTCGGTCGGCCATCATGGGGTCTGTCATAATGGTAGCCGGATTACTGTTAATAAGTATTACTTTTATGCCCTCCTCACGGAGACTTCTGGCTGCCTGAGAGCCCGAATAGTCAAATTCACAAGCTTGTCCAATAATAATAGGCCCTGATCCTATTATAAGTACCGATTTGATTGATTGATCTTTAGGCATAGTAGTTGTAGAGATAAATTGTGCAAATGTAAGGCTGCTACATTAAATGTGGTCAAAAAATAACACGAATTCAAATTTAAATTTAAATAACAGTAATGGCAGTATTAAAAGAAGGAAGTAAGGCTCCAGCATTTAAAGCGCCCGATCAAAACGGGAATATGGTTTCTTTGTCAGATTTTAAAGGGAAAAAATTGATTCTCTATTTTTATCCAAAAGATGATACACCGGGTTGTACCTCTCAGGCTTGTAATTTAAAAGACAATTACAGTGCTTTAATCAAAAAAGGATTTCAAGTGGTTGGTGTTAGCGTGGATAGTGTGAAGAGCCATAAAAAATTCGAAGAAAAGTACGAACTACCTTTTCCGTTAATATCAGACGAAGAGAAGAAAATTGTAGACAAATACAATTTATGGGGCGAGAAAAAGTTCATGGGACGTACTTATATGGGAACTACCAGAACCACTTTTTTAATTGACGAAACAGGAGTAATCAGAAAGATTATCGCTAAACCGGATACCAAAAATCATACGGAAGAGGTTTTGGCAGCTTGGGATAGTATTTAATCAAAATATTTTTAATATAGCCAATAAAATGGCTTTTTCTGCGTTAAAGGCAAGGAAAAATATGCTTTTTAATGCCCAAAAAGAAAGAGCCACTAAAGCAAATACATTTGTTTATGGTACCCCCGCAAATACCATTAGACGACAATAGGCGTTTGAAGGAGCTTTATCGCTATGAAGTATTGGATACTTCATATGAGGATGAGTTTAATGATGTGGTACAATTGGCGGCAACAATTTGCAAGACTCCCATTGCATTGATTTCATTAATCGATGCAAATAGACAATGGTTTAAAGCTAGGTATGGGTTAGACATGAAGGAATTTCCCAGAGAAATATCCTTTTGTGGCCATACTATTACAGCTAACACAGCCATATTTGAAATTTCGGATGCCACTCAAGACGAAAGATTTATAGACAACCCCCTCGTTATTGGGGAGCCATATATTCGTTTTTATACCGGCGTGCCTTTAATTAATTCAAATGGTTTTAAAGTTGGAACCATTTCAGTAATGGATACAAAGCCGGGTGAGTTGAACGAAGAGCAAATATTTACTTTACAAACCTTGGCAAGACAGGTGGTGAAATTGCTGGATCAAAATTTACTGAATAAGCAATTAGAGCAGCAACAAGAAAAGTTGCAACAACAGATGGAAATGCAGAATAGAATTCTGTCTATCATTGCACACGACGTTAGAAATCCAATAGGCGCTGTAAAATCAATCATTGAATTAAATGCCCGAAAAATTCTTAGTCAACACGATTCAGTTGAATTGATGAATATGGCGGGAAAACAAATTGATGGAACTGTTGAGTTGCTCAATAACTTGGTAGACTGGGGTTCCATGCAAATGAGGGGTGAGGGTTTTGAAAAAGAGAAAGTACATATGCGAACCCTGGTAAGCAATATGTTCAAGAGCTTTGAAGTAATGGCTTCTTTGAAGTCGAATATAATGGTCAATTTGGTTGATGAAGATTTATTTATCAAGTCTGAAATTAATTCAATGCGATTCATCCTTCGCAATCTAATTAGCAATGCCAATAAATTTACCAAGGAAGGAGTAATCACGGTTTATGCGCACAAAGAAGAGAAAGAAATCATGCTCTCTGTAAGTGATACAGGTGTTGGTATGACGGAGGAAGTGAAATCTAAATTATTTGATGGAGAGCATTATCAAAGTACAACTGGAACTGGGGATGAAAAAGGTTCTGGTCTTGGTTTGATTCTTACTAAGGATTTTATTCAAATGTTGGGTGGTAGTATTAAAGTGGAAAGCACGATAGACAAAGGAACTTCGGTATACTTGTATTTTAATGATTAACTGAATAAGGTAAATACCAACCAACTCATTCCATAAGCCAACACCGTCATATAAATCAACTGTATGGTTGGCCATTTCCATGATTTTGTTTCTCTTTTAACCACAGCTAAAGTGCTCATGCATTGCATGGCGAGTACATAAAAAACCATTAGCGATAAACCTGTTGCAAGCGTATATACTTTTTGTCCATTCGCATGAGTGGCAGCCTGAAGTTTCTCTCTTAAACTTTGATCGTCTTCTTCATCAACACTGTATAAAGTGGCCATAGTACCCACAAATACTTCTCGTGCAGCAAAGGAAGTAATTAATGCAATCCCAATTTTCCAATCATAACCTAGTGGAGAAATAGCGGGTTCAATGCTTTTTCCTAATAAACCTGCATATGAGTGGGCCAACTTTTCTGTTGATAGCTGTTTTTGTAAAGAGTCTGTAGCAGCAGGGTTTGCAGCAATTAGGGCTTTATATTTTATTTCGGTGTTTTCAATCTTGTTTCCTGGGCCAAATGAACTGAGAAACCAAAGTAATAAACTGATGACCATGATTACTTTACCTGCATCAGTAACAAATATGCGGGCTTTTTCAATCATGGTAATGCCTGCATTTTTCCAACGAGGTGCTCTGTACATGGGCAACTCTAGAATAAAGAAACTCTTTTCTTTAATATTGATAAAGAATTTCATTACATAGCTTACCAACAAAGCCATAATAGTGCCAAGAAGGTATAAAGCCATCATTACAAGACCTTGTAAACTTAGAAATCCTAAGTAATATTTTTCTTCAATGACCAGCGCAATTAGGATTGTATACACTGGCAATCGGGCACTACAACTCATTAAGGGAGTGATCAAAATGGTGAGTAATCTTTCTTTTTTATTCTCGATATTTCTTGCACCCATTATAGCAGGAACAGCACATGCAAAACTGCTGATCATGGGCATTACACTCTTTCCATTTAATCCCACTTTACGCATTAGCTTATCACTTAGAAAACTAATTCTGGCCATATAACCCGTGTCTTCTAAAATGGTAATTAAGCCAAATAGAATCATGATTTGTGGTACAAAAACCAATATTCCACTCAATCCTGCAACAAAACCATTAATCAGCAAATTGCTCCACCAAACTTCAGGTAAATGATTCGAGAGCCAACCTGCCAACGCAGCAAAGCCCCATTCAATACCGTCCATTGGATAAGTGGCTAACCAAAAAATACTTTGAAATAAAAGAAACAGTACAGAGAATAAAATCAGGTAACCCCAAGTTTTATGCATTAAAATATTGTCTAGTTTTTCAGTAAACAACTTTTTTTCAAGTGGTCCTGTTTCTAAAACATTTTTTTGCATTATTTGACGAATGCGCGTATAACGCTGCATTATTTCTTCTGCTTGGGTTTTGGTTGTATTGAAATTGTATTCAGTTGCTATATCATTAAGAATACGATGATTATCTGTATTGCTTAATAGTTCGTCGTGATTAATGAGTTGGTGAATACAAGCATAATCGCTCCATTCAGGAAATTTTTCCTTCACTTTAGTAACAGCTTCCGGTGCTAAACTGGCCGTATCCATAAAGTCACGAAGTTTAGCAGTAGCATCAGGCTGCATTTTTGAAATCACTTTCTTCAATTCTGTCAAGCCCTTATTTTTTCGAGGATTAACAGCAACAACTGGAATACCTAGATCGGCTTCTAATCCGCTTATATCAATTTTAATATCTTTTTTGGCAGCCAAGTCGTTCATGGTTAAAGCCATGACAACAGGTATTTTTAAATCGATGATTTGAGAACAGAATAACAAATTTCTCTTGAGGTTACTAGCGTCGGCTACCAACACAATTAAATCCGCTTTAATTTCCGCATCTGAACCCATTAGCACTTTATAAGCCACCCATTCATCAGCTCTTCTTGGATATAAACTATACGTACCAGGTAAATCAATTAATTCAGCCTGTAAATTGTCTTCTAAAGAAAAGAGCCCTGTTTTTTTATCTACTGTGACTCCAGGAAAATTACCCACATGCTGGTTGAGTCCAGTAAAAGCATTGAATAATGAGCTTTTGCCGCTGTTGGGGTTCCCAACTAATGCAATATGTAATGTTTTATTTGCCAAGGTTGCAAAAGTAGGTGCGCAAATCGGCAGTTGGTTACGAGATTGGGAACAGAATTTAGAATTGATTACGCTTGTATTACAATTATCTACTTGCTGCTACTTACTTTTGCAGTATAAAGTGCTAATTATGAAAAAATGGATGGTTGGTCTGTTGATTTTGCCTATTGTGGCGGAAGCTCAAAGCAAGCGTAAACTTAGAATTGCAGCGGAAAAAGAGCAGGTGCTTACTGTAAATAACTTAAAGAAGCATGTACAGTATTTAGCAGATGATAAATTAGAAGGCAGAAGAACAGGTACAGCTGGTGAACAATTGGCGATGGAATACTTAGTGCAACAGTACCAATTATTAGGAATAGAACCTAAAGGATCAAATGGATATGTGCAAGAATTTGAAATAAACGAAGGACTTCAAATTGAATCCAAAACTTTTTTGAAAGCAAATGGAAAGTCATTAATCTTAAATGAAGATTTCTTCCCTGTAGCTTTTAGTGCCAATTCTTCCGTGAAAGGATCTCCAGCCATCGCACTCTCTGAAATCAATCAACCTTGGTTTAAAGACCTAAAAGAGATTTTAGAAGAAAATAAGACGAATCCTCATTTTGATATTGAAGAAGCCATAAAAAAAATAGTCAAAGAGGCAGCTGCTAAAAAAGCAACAGCCATTCTGTTCTACAATAGTTCTGCAATTGTAGACAACGTGCAATTCAATAAAAATGATCAATCTGCTGCATTACCCATTCCAGTAATGTTTATTTCTAAAAAAGGGATGCAACAATATTTTAATGATGCATCAGCAACCATTCAGTTAGAGCTTTCTGTTGCGTTGAGCCAAAAAGTTCGTAAAGCAAGAAATGTGGTAGCATTTATTAATAATAATGCCCCTAATACAGTTATACTTGGTGCACACTATGACCATTTGGGTTATGGAGAAGATAAAAATGCTTTAGATGCTGTAAATGAAGTACACAATGGAGCCGATGATAATGCCAGCGGAACAGCTGCTTTATTAGAATTAGCCAGAAAACTGAAGAAACAATCACCAAAATCAAACAATTATTTGTTGATGCATTTTTCAGGGGAAGAATTGGGTTTAATGGGTAGTAAATATTGGCTTGACAATCCTACTGCCACTATCACTTCTAATTACATGATTAATATGGATATGGTGGGTAGATATGATACTGCTAGAAAATTAACCATCGGCGGATATGGCACTTCTCCTGAATGGAGTGTTACCATACCAAGCTTAGCTAAAAATATTGCCTATAAAATTGATAGTGCAGGAACCGGTCCAAGTGACCATGCAAGCTTTTATAGAAAGGATATACCAGTTTTATTTTTCTTTACTGGCAGTCATCCAGATTACCATAAATCAACCGATGATTGGGATAAAATCAACTATACTGGCATCAATGATATTGTTAATCTAGTATATGATATTGTTGCTTCAACAGATAGTAAAGGTAAAATTGCTTTCACTAAGACACGTGAGCAACAAATGGGAAGAAGTACCCGTTTTACAGTTAGCTTGGGCGTAATACCCGATTACGGTTATACAGGTACAGGCATGAGAATAGATGGAGCAAGTGCAGGTAAACTAGCAGAAAAATTAGGGTTAAAAGCAGGCGATATTTTGTTGCAATTGGGTGATTATAAATTTGTAGATGTAAACAGTTATATGCAATCACTCTCTAAATTCAAAAAAGGAGATAAGACAAAGTTGATTTACAAGAGAGGATCCGATGAAATTACTGTTGATCTGGAGTTTTAAATTTTAATATGAAGCTTCGTCTAGATGTTGATGAATTAAATGATGATTTTTTTGAGGAAACACGGTTATTAGGTATAACTGCTACTTTAAAAAATTATCAATTTTGTATGCAACTAAATACCAATTTGGGCTACGATTTTAGGTTAAATCCTGAAATCGAAATTCATTTGCGCAGAAAGGAAAGAAGCTATTATTTTTCAATATATCAATATAAAGAAGTCAATTCTCCACTTACTCATTATTTGTATCAAAACCAGTTTGACGGTGAGTATTTATTGCCAGAGTTCAAGCATATGGATTTTATTTGGCTAATGAAATACGATTTAGTGGACGACGACAAATGTAATTGGATCAAACAAACTGTTAGAAATTTGAGTGGTGTTCAGTTGGTAGCAGAGCTAACCAATGAACAAATAAAAAACAAGGGGAATATGGTTTTTTAGTTTAATTATAAAGCAACCATGATTCGCTTTTCATTTATTTCGATCATTCTTCCTATTGGTTCTAGATGATTTCCTAATCCATGCTGCGTTAAAATATTGCGTATTTCATCTTCAGCAGCTGGATCAACCGCTATCAAAAGTCCACCATTTGTTTGAGGGTCTGGCAAGATCGAGAATGCCTCCATCACATTTACCCCTTTTTCAAAACCAACTTCTTTACTATAAGCATTCCAATTGCGATAAGTTGCATCTGGTACGAGTCTTTTAGCAAGATATTGTTTAGCAGCTTCAATCACAGGAACTTGACTATAATTGATCAAGGCGCCAGTATTGCTTCCTTCTGCCATTTCCATCAAGTGTCCAATTAATCCAAACCCTGTTACATCTGTCATTGCATGAACGCCTTCAACTGCACCTAAGACTTGACCAATTTTATTTAATTGATTCAACTGTTCAATAAGAATGGGCAAATCTTGATTGGTTAATTCACCTCTTTTTTGCGCAGTAGAAAGTATGCCTACACCAAGCGGTTTAGTCAAGAAAAGTAAATCACCTATTTGTGCAGTATTGTTTTTCTTTAAGTGCTTTATGGTCACAATACCATTCACAGACAAACCAAAGATCGGTTCAGTTGTATCAACACTATGTCCTCCAGCTAATGGAATACCCGCTTCTTCACAAATGCTTCTTCCACCTTCAATTACTCTCCTGGCAATTTCAGGAGAAAGTTTATCTACTGGCCAACCCAAAATAGCCAATGCCATGATGGGTTTTCCTCCCATAGCATACACATCACTAATGGCATTTGCTGCTGCAATTCTACCAAATTGATAGGGGTCATCTACAATGGGAACAAAAAAGTCTGTAGTACTAATAAGCGCTGTTCCATCCCCCAAATCATATACAGCTGCATCGTCTTTACTACTATTACCAACCAATAATTCTTTAAAAATGCTAGGAGCAATTTCCGAATGAAGAATACTGTCTAAAACTGCGGGAGCAATTTTACATCCACAGCCAGCACCATGAGAAAATTGGGTTAATTGAATGTCTGACATGTAAGAAATTTGGTCAAAACTAAGTCCAAAAAATCAATTCGTATAAAAACGAAGAAAGCTGCAGTTTGAGCATGCAGCTTTCTTTCCCCCAATTGTAACGTTTGTAATAATGTAAAGTTGATCTTATTTAATGTGCTAGTGGAAAAAATTACATCAAACGCCCCATTTCTTTCATGAAACCACCCTTTTATTTTGTTAAGCCCCTATTTATTTTTGAATGCACCTTTTATATTAAATTGTTCTTTAATTACAGATTTGGATGAAGCGACTGTTTTTTTTGATTACAATATGTTTACTGACTGTTCGAGTAGCTGCTCAATTTCCTTATACCCTAAAATTTACCTATCCTGCTCAATTACCTACTCAGGTTATTTATGATATGTTGGCCGACAACAAAGGATATATATGGTTGGCAACCGACAAGGGATTATTTAGATTTAATGGGAGAGTTTTTGCAAAAATCCCTTTCGATAATACCAGTATGCAGTCGGTTAGTTATTTGCAAAAAGATCCAGAGGGCAATATTTGGTGTATGAATTTTTATAAGGAATTATTTACTATTAAAAATGATACACTACGAAATTATCATTTTAATGATAAGCGAATTTTGAGCGAATCAGTAATAGTTAATTATGTAGCTACCCAAAAATATATATGGCTTGCATCATTAGAAAATTTATACCAAATCGATAAAGCCACTGGAAAAACGATTAAAAGAATTTACTCGCCAGAATATTTAGGTATTACTTCAATAGTAAAGAATGGAGAAGAAGTGGTTGCTTATGGAGCAAAAGGATGGATTTTTAAATATCCATCAGCTAAAGAAGAGTGGATCAAAACACCATTTAG
>JACCDH010940044.1_pt1 | contig 31769 bp, 48 predicted proteins | sample 7442481 | NCBI WGS metagenome assembly JACCDH01 (sample SAMN15323433, study PRJNA562643) | freshwater metagenome | isolation source: river surface water | place: USA:Blue River Watershed | collected 2017-08-15
AACAAGCATATCTCCTGCGGTAGTTTGCTCAACAGGCTCAAAAGCAATTTGTTCATACCATCCACGATAACTATGCGGAGCGCCAAAGCCATTTACTGCAATAGCGCTTTCATCTTTGAACTCAAGGTAACTTATCAAGTCTTTTAGTCTCATGTCTTACTCCTTAATGCCGTGGGCGGCTGGCAAATACATCCAGCGACATTCCCATGTGTTGAAGTCGCGCTTAGTCACTCCAGCGCCATATTGAAACGACCCGCCCGTGTGTCGCCCGTAGTAGGTCTTACCGCCGTGGCAAAACAAAACAGGCTCACCAATGTGCGGTAGGAATTGAGCTTGTGTCTTGTCGTTGGGGTCAATCCAAAGCGGCTTGCGTTGTTGTGGTGTGGTGTAGAGAGGCAAATACCCGTTTGGAAGTAGTTGATTGGTGATGGAATCTTCCGTGTGAACCTGCGCGTTCTCTGCCCACACACTCATGCCATTACAGTGCGAAAGTTCATCCAGTTCGTCAGAATGTACCCACACAACAGGTGTTGTTTTTTTGTCGTGCGCTTTGACTGATGCATCCATATATCCAGTTGTATAGCCAGCGTCATAGTTTGCTTCAGCATAGATTTTCATTTGTTCTTTTGAATAAACCACAGGATCATCATGCTTTTGTTTGAAAGGGTGCTGAATGGGAAACCCCCATCCATTAAAACCAAGCACCTCTTCATCAGGCTCACCCTGCTCTTGCTTGGCTACTTGTGGTGGAACGCCATCTGCATAAACGGTATTGCAAACAACACATTGAAGTCTTACAGATTCTTTATGTTCTTCACCATAAGCATCTTTATACAAGCCAAGACTTTCATTTTCATCATGCAACTTTTGCAAGGCTAACTCCTGCTCTTGCTTGGCTAGTGCTTCTTCTAGGGCTTTGATGGATTCTTGGCTTTTTCTGATTGCTTTTGATTGGAAATACTCACCCTCATCAACAGGCGAATGTCCATCACCAATAGTGTGACCATCAACTAACGAACCGCAACAACAATAGCCAGTTGAGCAATCAGCCCGTTCCAGCATCCCGTTTGCAAGTTCCAACGCATCAAGCGCCAGCTTCATTGCTTCTTTACTCATGGCTTTTCCTTTATTGACTTTTCTAGTCGTTCTCGCGTTACGCCATCAAGTGCCATGCCGCAACAGCTACACCACCAAACATCAATTTTTTCAGGTGTTTGGTCTTTGGTAAAAGCAACCCAACCTTCAACCATGTTGTCTACCAAGTACGCTTTTTGATTCCACACCCATCCAATACGACGATAACCGTCTTTTTCATCTTTGTCGTAAAGAGGGATGGGTTTATGCCACCAACGCAAACGCACAACTTGAAACCTTGAGTTAAATTTCATTTTGTTTGACGGTTTTAATTTAAAAAACATACGGAGCCTCTGGCAGTTGTGCGCGTTGTTGTTGCGCGTGTTCTTTGATTTGTTTGGCAGTCCAAGGAACTGCGCCTGTTGCGGGTGGGAAAGGCCAATTACTCATAATCGTCATCATCTTTCTCAACAGGCTCAACGCCAGTTCCATGACAGTGCTTGCAAGTTGAACCATCCCACATCCCCTCGCCTGAACCGCTGCACCATGAGCAGATTTCGTCTTCTGTGTCGTCGTCGTTCATAGCTGCACCTGCGTTGGCCATGGGCCGCGAATTTGAGTTCTAACGCCTGAGCCTGTGTCTTGAATTACCTTGCCGCACTTGGCCGCGTACATGGCGCGTTTACGAGCCTTGTATTTCTCGTCATAGATTCTTCGAGGTTTAGGAGGTGGAGTCTCTGGGCGAGTAGCATTCTCTGGCACTTGCACACATTTCCAAACAGAAACAAATCCGTGACCAGCCTTTGTGAACATCCACTTGTAGATGTAAGCATCATCCATATTCATTAGCGTTACGCGCACCAAGTTTGGATTGATCGAAAGTCGATCTGACAACTCTTTTGAAGTAAGACCGTTCGGCCTAGAGCGAAGTAGCTCATCCCTGATTTTTTGCTTTGTTGTTACTTTCATCGTTGACTCCTGATTTTTTCTATTGCTCTCTTCAGATAGATTGCCTTGTCAAGCGTCTCTTCGTATGCGTGCTGTAGCCAATCTTCAAGCGGAAGATCACTGTCAGCAACAGAAACGCCGTACTTTCTCATCCCAAGCTCTTGGCGCTTCTCAATGTCTTCGCACACCAGCGCTTCGATACCGTGCGCGGCCATTAAGCAGTCACCTCATCGCTTCGTTTCTGCTTGGCCAGCCAATCGGCCACGTCCTTGGCGTCCCACACGACACGGTTGGATCCTGGCATCACGATGCGCGGAGGCAACGTCTCTGGGCGGCGAGAAACGTCTACGCGCACCGTCACTGGCGAGCGGCCAAGGATCTCGGCCACATCTTTGATCTTCAATAGTTTTTGCATTTTCATCCTTTGATTGTGTTGGCGTGAAACAAGTATATCACGATTTGTTAAAGAAACAACTAAATTTTTTATTTTTCGCAAATCACTGCTTTATGAACGTGCCTTGCGGCGTGAGATATCCTTTGCGATCCTTGATCTGCTGGTAAGCGCCCTCCAAACACTGAACCAAATCAATGTCTTTGATCGCGCACACCATGATCAGCGTCACAACGATGTCGCCCACTGCGTCCTTGATCTCATCCATGTCGTCGCGGTTAATCGCATCGAGCAGCTCCGTCGTCTCTTCGAGAGTCTTGATTGCCTGCGAAATAGCTGTGCCATTCTGGATGATCTTGCGAGCTTCGCCCCACTGCACAACCTTCATTTCGACTTCTGAATAGCTCATGCCTTCACCCCGAATACGTTGATGTCGGCCTTCAACTTGCCACGGCTGAGTTTTTGAATCTTCAGCTGCGCCATTGCAGGGATTTTTCCTCGTGATCGCCAGTTGCTGATGCACGGCTCACACACGTCTAACACTTCAGCAAGTTTTCGTTGCGTCTTATAGTGTCTGATTGCTTCATCTAATGTCATACAGACTCCAAATTGTTCACAGTTGTGATTGTAACACTCAATGCTTTCAGCTCCTTGGGCTTCATTCGCAGTATGTCTGCACGGGTGAAGCCGCAGGTCTGGTATGGGCCGAAGCCGGTTTTCACCTGAATGTCAGTCAGCTTATCGAAGATCTCCTCTTGCAGCTTCTGCTTGGCCAGTCGTGCTTCTAGGATCTTCTCAGCTCTACCACGGCTCATGCCTTGCGCCATCAGGTCGTCAACAGTCTGAGCCTTGCCCTGCTGAAGCATCTTCGTCTTGCGCATCTGCTCGATCTGAGCCTGCTGAATTTCCTTGAGCTCGCCTTCAATGTGCTCAATCTTTCTGGCTTTGATTTCGTACACATGGCCACAGTTCGGGCACACCGGTTGAGGCTCATGGATCGAAAAACACTCTGGGCAGCACTTAACCTTGACATCTTCCTCGTCGTCTTCCTCGGTCTTGCGCTTCTTTTTCTTTACGCCTTCCAGCGTCCAGTCACGATCTTCATCTGGCAAGCCGTGACGCATCACGTTGCCAGCGTGATCCAGCAGAATAGCCGTCTTGCCAGCAGCAGGTCGCAGTGCACGACCCCAGCGTTGCAAGGCATTCACCAGCGACTGCGTCGGAGCCAAGTCAACCACGCAGTCGATCGTCACGTCTTGCTGGGCAATGCTGGCCAGGTCGAATCCTTCGCTAAGGATGTTTACGTTCGTGATGACCATGATCTTGCCGTTCGCGAAATCGACAATGGCCTTGTCTCGCTCGGTGTCATCAGTTCCTCCGTCAATGTGGGCAGCAGGAATGCCGTTCTCATTGAACTCAGCTGCAACGTGCTTACTGTGCTCGACGGAGACGCAGAAAATAGCCGTTTTGAGGCCGTTTGCGTGCTTGCGCCAGTGAGTGATAGCGTCACCTGTGATTTGCGGCTTATCGACCACCTCCTGCAAGTCTGAGGAGGCATAGTCACCCATTCTTGTTTTAACGGATGACACGTCGATCTGGTGCTGCGCAGTGAACACGCGATACGGCGACAGAAATCCGTTTTCGATCAGCCAGCGCATTGGAGGCGCTTCGATGATGGTGTCTGCGTAACCTCCGTGGCCTTTGCCTAGACCACGGCCATCAAGTCGCTGTGGCGAAGCTGTGACGATCAGGCTGACGTTGCCGACAGCTGGCCCGTAGCGATCCATGACGCGACCCCATGCTGTGTTTTGCACCACATGATGACCTTCATCCTGAATCACGATTGTCTTGGCTGGCTTTGCAATTCGCTTTGACAATCTTGCAATCGCTCCGTCGATTGAATCGAACCGGCCAACGATTGTCTGCACAGATCCAACCATGGTTGATGATGTTGTATCAACGAATGATTTGCCGAACGCTTTGAACTGGGCAATCTTGATTGCGCGAACCAATGCAGGCGCGGCTATGACGTTGTGTGGCAAAGCAAATCTGGCCAGCGATAGACTGATCTGACGAATGATTTCCTTGCGGTGCGCAGCAATCAGGATCGCGTTATTTTTGTCAGCAGCGTTCTTTGCAATGTAGCTAAACATCACAGTCTTGCCAGCTCCGGTTGCGGCCACCAGCAATGGGCATTTGTAGCCATCAGCAAACGACTTGCGTACTTCGTTGACGACATCCTGTTGGTACGGGCGGAGTGTGATTGTCATTCAATGCCCCACTGATCTGCCATTGCCTTTGCTATCCCAAGATATGTTGTAGACCTCAACTTCCAACGGTCTGGGCTTGGCGGCATCTTATGAATTCGATCTGATCTGCCTTCAACAATATCAGTTGGCGTCAGCAGCGGCAATCCCTTTAGCCATAGACAGGTCGCTTTCGTCTCCCCATGGCCAAACTGCCAAGGCTGAATGATTTGATCTGGCTTTCTGACTCGGCTTGAAATAATGCTCACTGGGTTTTCTAGCGCTATTTTTGGAATGTTTGCACTCAACAGCATACGCACGAAATCAAGCGCTTCATCTTGCACGCCACTAGCTTTTTTAGCCGCAAAGTGACGCGCACCAGATACGGCTAGATGAGTGCATGGAGGATGGCAAATCATCAGATCCCACCCGTCATTTATCACGTCAGAAACATCACCCTCGTGATGAGGCCCTGGCACATCTGTTGGCAGCAGGTCGCAGCTCATCGCATCATGACCATTGGCTAAGAATGCGTCACGCACACGTCCAGAATATTCACAGGCGATTAAAACTCTCATTGCGGCTGCTCCGACAATTTATTGCCGCGCTTGTTCACGCAGACAATCTTGCCTGAGTCCGTGACAACGAACCAAGCATTCGGCCCGCCGATTTTCTTACACGCTTGGTAAGCCTCGATCTTGTCTGGCTTCGTGTCGAAGTAAAAATACTTCGGCTCAAATGCGTGACCGTCGAGCATATAAGAGCAGCTCATGATGATTGCGATTGCTAGGGCGTATAGCCAGTTTTTGATCATAATGTTCTCCCAATCTCTGCTGCTGCTCTTACGATTGCTCGGCGTGTTGCTGCGTATGGGTCTTTTCCTAAGTCCTCAATCATGTAAGGAATATCAATAAAGCTGGAGTCAACACATACGATTGGACCGTCAGGTTCATTGTCAAATGACACTTCAAGATTCAACTTCACAGCCAAACGCAGCGCATCACCATCGTCTGTTAGTGGGTTCCACCCTGCAAACCTACGATCATCAAGGGCGATGTGAAAGTGCTGCCCAAACCACTCAAAATCATATCCAGCCGCCTTTGCAGCCAGCTCTAGAAGTTCTTTGTCTGTCATGATTGCTCTCCAGTCGCCTTAGCAATAGCCGCACGCGCATTAGCAACGCGACATCCGCCTTCATTCACATCATCTAAAAAATGCGACTGACAGCAGCCGTGATGATCAAGATGGCACGGTTCATCGTGAACTTCTACCATCTCGATTAGGCACGATAGAAGGTCTGGGGCTGCGGCAATTAGGCGGGCGTCGTTGTTTACTCCGTTCGAAATTGGCGTGCTCGCAACAGCAACCAATCTTCCATCTGGAGCATAGACGCCAACGATGGATTTCACTTCCCACAGCCCTTGCGTGTGCTTCATAGTCATAAATTTCTCCTTTAGAAAAACCGAAATATATCACACCTGTGAAGTTTTACAAGAAATATTTTTAAATTATTTTTTCACAAGCGTGAAGTTCTGTGATACACTGATTGCTCATCAACAACGAAAGTAAGTCGTGAACTACATCACCACAACCCTCACCAACGAGGAATATCATGCAATGAATGGCATCTCAAGTAGCCACTTCAAAGTGATGGAACGCTCTGCGCTTCACTACTGGCAAGCCTATGTGAATCCAGAGCGTGAAAAGAAAGAAGCAACAGCAGCAATGCTGACTGGCACTGCCTGGCACACTGCGCTGTTCGAGCCAGAGAACTTTCGCAAGGACTTCATTGAAGTGCCAGAAGGAATTGACCGTCGCACCAAGGAAGGCAAGCAGTTGTTTGCTGACATTGAAGCCAAAGGTCAAACTCCATTCAAGCCTAACGAGTATCGAGAGATCCTGAAGATGGCTGAGCTGGCCAGTAAACATCCGGTCATGTCAATGCTTCTCTCTCATGAGAACTGCATCATTGAGAATTCGATCTTCATCACAGACGAAGAAACATCGCTCACACTGAAGATTCGCCCAGACTTGGCCATCATGCCATGCGAGCAATTTCCGAACGGATTGATTCTGGATGGCAAGACAACGCAGGACGCGTCACCACACGAGTTTGGCCGTTCGTACTGGAATCTCGACTACCACTATCAGGCGGCGTTCTACTGTGATGTGTGGCAACGATTCTGGCGTACCAACGATCGTCCACCGTTCCTGTATTTCTGCCAAGAAAAAGATGCGCCATACGCTACAGCCATGTACTCAGCGCCATCAAAGATGATTGACTACGGCCACAAGCGTTACCGCGAGCAACTTGCGAAGATTGTCGAGTGTCATCGCAAGCAAGAGTGGCCAAGCTACTCAAAAGAAATCACAAATCTGTCGTTACCAGTTTGGGCTGAAAAGGAGATTGACGGTGTCTAACAAAGATCACATGGAATACAAAAACGGAAACTTTCAATGCCATGCTTGTGGCGCAAAGAAGTCTGTGAAGTTTCCGATTGAATTTAAAGATTACACAGCAGCTATGGTTAAGTTTTTAGCTGCACACGGTGAATGTAAAAAACAGGAGAAAACAAAATGAGTTTCGAAGTACGCAAAGCACAGCGCCAAGGCGCACGTTTATTGATTCAACTGTCTGGTGTGTCTGGCTCTGGTAAGACATATACAGCGTTGCAGCTGGCTTATGGTCTTGCTGGTAATGATGCAAACAAAATCGTTCTCATCGACACCGAGAACCGCCGTGGCTCACTGTACGCAAACGCGCTGCCACAGCCGTTCAATATCATCGACTTCTATTCACCATTCAGCCCTGATCGCTACATTGCGGCAATCGAAGCTGCGTGCAATGCTGGCGCTGAAGTGATCGTGATCGACTCGGTAACGCACGAATGGGAGTCAGAGGGCGGCTGCGAATGGATCGCAAATCAATCACGCTTTCCAGATTGGAAGACGGCGAAGAAACTGCACAAGCGCTTCATGACGTATATGCTCCAGTGCCCTGCTCACATCATTGCTTGCACACGAGCTCGCGAGAAGGTTGACTTCTCTAATCCGAAAGAGCCAATCAAACTTGGCATCCAGCCGATCCAAGAGAAAAATTTCTCATACGAAGCCACTGTAAGTTTGATGATGCAGAATCAAGGATATTCACAAGACGTGTTGAAGTGCCCAGCTGAGTTGCAAGGCATTCTCGGTCGCGGTCAAGGCTACATCACATCGGAAGATGGAATGTCGCTGCGCAACTGGGTAGATGGCGCTGAGAAGGTTGATCCGAAAATTGAACACTATCGTGGTTTGGTATTGAACTCGACGGAGGGAGGTATGGAATCGCTGAAGGCTCAGTGGTCACAGACTCCTGCCGACATCCAGAAGGTGCTAGGCAAGGCGTTTTTGGATTCTGCTAAAGCATCTGCTAAAGCCTTCGACGACCAGCGAGCATTTGGCACGGCGAATGAAGATGAGAGCATCGCTTCACTGAATGCACTTGCTGGCCAGCAGGCAAACAATCAGTTTGCAGCTAAGACGCAACCAGAGCAACAACCACAACCACAACCAGAGAAAGTAGACGATGACGAACCAATGTTTTGATCATCGAGCAGTCAAGGTCAACTTCGTGCTTGGTATCGACGAGATCAATTTGATTCTCGAAGGATTAAAAACCAGAGATCCAGCACAGGCGAAGCCACTGTTCGAGATGATGAGAAACGCGGCGATTGAAGAGATCAAGGCCGCACAAGAATCCCACAACGCATTAACTCAGGAGAAATAAAATGCAAATTATTGGTGTAGCCCGTTTGGGCAAAGACTGCGAACTTCGCCACATTCAGTCAGGCGATGCAGTGACGAATCTTTCACTGGCGTACAACTACGGCAAGAAAGATCAGCAAGGTAACCGTCCTTCACAGTGGGTCGAGGGCGTGCTATGGGGCAAGCGCGCTGAAGGCTTGGTGCAGTACCTTGTCAAAGGTCAGCAAGTGTGCGTCACACTGGATGATGTGCACACCGAGGAATACACGAAGAACAGTGGCGGCACTGGCTTCAAGCTGGTTGGTACTGTGACGAATATCGAATTCGTTGGCAGCAAGCCTGACAACGCTGGCCAGCAACAGCAAGCGCGTCCTGCTGCGGCTCCGGCTCAGCGTCCACCAGCTCCGCCAGCTCAGCGCCGAGGTCATCCAGACGATATGGATGATGACATTCCGTTCTAACGAAAAAAATGCCGCAGGTTTCGGTCTGCGGCATTTAACGTCCCTTGGAGAAACGGCAACTTACGGTTGAAATTCTACTGGAGTTGCCGTGTTAAAAGAAAAAAATATTCAAAATGCTTCACTACTTGCAATCGGTTCTGATCCAGACGTTTTGGCAATGCGACTTCAATCGGGCGTCTTTCGCTCAATGGATGATCCAAGTCGAATCGTTAAAGTCGGAACGCCAGGCGTCTCTGACTCGATCGCGATTGTCAAAGTCGTCATCACGCCAGACATGGTTGGAAAGACTGTTGCAGTCTGCGCAGCCGCAGAGTTCAAAACACTTAAAGGCAAGCAGCGAGATGCGCAAGTCAAGTGGGAGCAAGCGTTTCAAAAGCGGGGTGGCCGGTATCGTCTTATCAGGTCGCCACAACAGATGAAGGAGTTTATTGATGAAGTCAAAACAAACCCATGGTGTGACTGAGTGGTTTCCATCCAGTGTGAAGCCTGTGCGTGCTGGTGTTTACGAAGTGCACACGCCAAACTGCAAGGCAAATCGCTATGCTTACTACGACGCAAAAGGCTGGAGACTTTGCTCATCAACAATCGGAGAAGCTGATGCAGAAAAATTCATAGACGCGATGAGTTGCTCAAGCATGGTTCTACCAAGATCTGAATGGCGCGGCCTATCCAGCAAGCCATGATCAACAAAACCCATGCGGCTGAAGCAGAGCTACTGAAGTTCCTAGAGAGACGTAGCAATACGTCTTTCTACGTCTTCAGAGTCGTGCAATGGCTAAAAGAAAAATACCCAGATTCGCACGCGAAGTTGTTGCCGAAGCTGCGTGTCATTTATAAGGAGAAGCGGAATGCAGAGAGATGACGTGATGGAGATGGCTAGAGATGCTGGATTTTCTGGTTGGGAACAAAATGAAATCAAATCCCCATACGCAGAAAGCGAAGACCTGTCTGATTTGCTTGAGGCCTTTGCCAAACTGGTAGCAGCTAAAGCATGGTCGCAGGGTTACCAACAAGGCGTGGAAGATGAGCGCACTAGCGAAGACAACATTGGTATTGCAGGGTTCTGGATGAAGGTTCAACCAGCTCGTGAAAATCCATATGCAATTCGAGCAAGAGGTGAATCATGAGTCACAGTCGAATGATGGCGCAGCAATTCAGAATATCCATTCTTGAAAGCGATGCAAAACTCTTGCATGAGCGCATCCAGCTGTTGATTACTGAGGCTTACAACCGAGGATCTCAAAGAGAACGCGAGGCTTGCGCAAAGCTATGCGACGCAGCGCATCCAAACACACTGCCTGCAATGCTTGGTATGCAGATTAGAGCTAGGGGTGAAGCATGACAACAGCCGCAATTGTGTATCTCGGAGTTTGCGTGCTGATAGCTGGTGCAAACATAGCAAGCGCAATCCGAGAAAGAGGCAACCAATGAAATCAGTAATCGACAGCACAGGTAAAGCCGCCGTAGATCACAACTATTTCTGGCAACCAATTGAAACCTGCCCACGCGGAGCCAAGGTGCAACTGCTCGGCAAAGGCGGAGTGGCTATGTACGGTGAGTATCACGGCAAAGGCGACTTCTACACGCACTGGGCTCCGTTGCCTAAGCTGAGGCGTGATTCACAAGTGTGATATAGTTTTTGAGACGTGGCTAGATAGAGGGTAGCTCCCCGAGTCGAAAAGTGACTGACCATCACCTGCCTCCGTCTTCTTTCTGGTCAGTTCGCAAGGTCAAACGATGAAATCCGCAATAGCAAAAACATTTAAGTCTCTGTTCACTCGGCATCAAGCCATTGAGATCCGAATCAAAACCAAGCAAGGTATGTCCGGCTGGTTTTTCGGTAAGAACAGCAGCAAAGAAATTCTGAGTCTGATTGAGCGACACGATGGAAAAGCCGATGCTATCTATGTGACGCTCAATCCAATCAAGCCTGAAGCGTTATCTCGCACTGGTGAGCAGCGATCTGCGCTTACAAAGGACGCTGACATTGATCGTCGGTACTTCATTCTGGTTGACGTTGATCCGGTTCGCCCTGCTGATGTGTCTAGCACGGACGCTGAGAAGGAAAACTCGCTGATCGTAATATCCAAAATCGAGCAGTACCTGAAATCATGCGGATGGCCAGCTCCGCATACGGCTGATTCAGGCAACGGATACCACCTGCTATATCCGTGCGACATGGAAAACAGCGAGGAATCAACCAAGCTGGTTCGCGCATTCCTGAATGAGCTGAGCAACAAATTCAGCGATGAGAATGCCAAGGTTGACACAGTAGTTTACAACGCGGCGCGGATCGTTAAGCTGTACGGAACCATTGCAAAAAAGGGCGAAGACACGCTTGAGCGCCCACATCGCCGCTCGATGCTGCTGTCGGCAGGCTCATCTGATGAGCTCGTGACGCCTGAGATGCTGCGTGCTTTTGCTGCGGTTCCTGTCGAGCAGCCTGAAGCCAAGAAAAAACCAACATCGGCTCCAATGCAAGTTTCAGGCGCGTCGAATCTGAAATACGTACTCACTGCCTTGCAGGATGCCGTCAACAAGGTTCAAAACGCACCTTCAGGCGAACGCAACAACACGCTCAACAACGAAGCCTTCAGCATTGCTCAGTTCGTCGGCTCTGGCCAGCTCAGCGAGCCTATGGCATGGCACGCACTGTCGGATGCTGCCGAGGTGAACGGTTTAGACACCAACGAGATCGACGCTACTCTGCATAGCGCGTTCTCAAAAGGCAAACTGAAGCCGAGGTATGCACCGGAGGCAAAACAGCGCTCTGTGGCTGCTCCAGCAGCGGCCAGACCTCCAGAAACGATAGATCCAGATACAGGCGAGATCATTGAGCGCAATTTTGGCGATTCTGTTGATTGGTACAGCCCATTACCTGACATAAACAGCAAGGGTAAACCACTATCTACCATCAACAACATTGCAGCAGCTGCGCACCGTCTCGATGTGACCATTCGCTACAACATCATCAAGAAAAAGCGAGAAATCATCATCCCGAATCAGAGCTTCAGCATGGACAACGAGGCCGAGGCTGCATTCGCATGGTTCACGTCAAGCTGCAAGAAGTTTGAACTCTCCTCTGCGGATCTGGATGCCTATACGTGGTACATCGCAGACAGCAACATCTACAACCCCGTTACAACGTGGGTGACTAGCAAGCCGTGGGACGGAAAATCTCGAATCAGTGATTTTCACAACACAGTAACGGCCGCAAATCAAGACTCGGATCAGAAGGTCAAGCAGCTCAAAGAGGCCATGATGACTAAGTGGCTTCTGTCTGCAATTGCAGCTGCTTTTGAGCCGAACGGCGCATCTACAGCTGGCGTGCTCGTGTTCACTGGTGCACAGTACATGGGCAAGACGAAGTGGTTCAAGTCACTGGCTCCAAAGAGCTTGGATGTCATCAAAGACGGCCTCAGTCTGCGCCCTGATGACCGTGACAGCGTCAAACGGGCTGTCAGCTATTGGATGGTTGAGCTCGGCGAATTGGACGCTACCTTTCGCAAAGCTGACATCGCAGCGCTGAAGGCATTTATTACCAGCGACCGCGATGTGATGCGTCTTTCATACGGACGCGAAGAGCGCACGTTTGCACGCCGCACTGTATTTTTTGGCTCAGTCAATGATGATCAGTTTCTCAAGGACAAGACAGGAAACAGGCGCTTTTGGACGATTAACTGCCAAGCGATCGACTGCGATCACAAAATTGATATGCAGCAGCTTTGGGCTGAGATTTACGAGTCGATGTACTTGAAAGGAATGAGCTGGTTTCTTTCAAATGACGAGGTTGCAGACCTAAATGAGCACAACGACAACCACACAGAGATCGACCCCATCGATGAGCGCCTTTCATTCCGTCTTGAATGGAAGACGGATCAGCTCAATTGGAGGTGGGTAACTACTACCCAGATGCTCATGGAGTGCGGCATCGACAGGCCAACCAGCAGTGACACAAAGACAGCTGGACTCTTTCTGCGCAAGATGAATGTGCAGAAACGAAAAAGCAGCGGAAAGAGTTTGGTTCTGGTTCCTCCGGCGCTGAAGATTGGCCAATTCTGATCTCCACCCTCTCTACCCTCATCTCTACCCTATTAAAAAAACTCTTGGAACCCGCATGGTTACTGGGTTTCTATTTACTATAGGGTAGAGAGGGTAGAGAGGGTAGGTAAATATAGAGACTTTGAAAAAGTAGTAGATATATGGTTTAGCATGGAATCCATACGATTTTTTTGAACTCTAGGAATTTGAGTCACTCACCCACCCTCTCTACCCTATTTCACTGGGAAGCCAGCAACCATGCGGCTTGCGAAGAGGGTAGAGATAAAAAACACTCTACCCTGTAGGGTAGAGATGATCAGGAGATCAGAATTTATGAGCCGACACACACATCTGTACCAAAACAACGCTTGGAAAGACCTCCGGCGCAACCAATTGCAGAAGCAGCCTCTGTGCGAATTCTGCCTGGCTCGCGGAATCATCACCATGGCGACTGTGTGCGATCACATCGAACCGCACCGTGGTGATCTGGATAAGTTCTGGTCTGGCCCGTTCCAAAGTTTGTGCGCAGAGTGCCACAACGTAGACAAGCAGCGAATCGAAAACGGCTCAGACGCAAAGCCGTTTGTCGGACTTGATGGCTGGCCGGTTTGAAAAATCGGCTGGAAATATTTTTCTCGCTGGGAATCAGAGTCGTTTTTTCTCCAAAAAATCCACCGGAGGGGGTCTAGGCACGTAAAAATGGCCGTGAAACTGACAAACCTTACAAAACTTACAATACTTACGTGAAACATTTGTGTTTCACGGCTAGAAAAGTTTTGCAAACCGTCTCTAAGTGCTTGATTCATATGTGATTTTATGAATCTGGCTTTTACACCGCTTAACAAACAGCTTAACCGTATGCACCGCGCCGCGATACCGCCGCGCCCGTCAATCAATCACCACGCCGCCGTATTGATACCGCGCCGCCGTTTTGCCAGTATTGGGCCTAATACGCGCCGCCGTATCGGTTAACCCGTCGCCGCTTCGTATACGCCGCGCCGTGATTCGTCGCCCGATTAGTCGCCGCGTGGTGCATTACTGGAAAGTCACCCGCGCGGGTTCAATTAGCACCCGCCGCGCGTCATTCATGTACCCAGCACGCGCCGCCGTAAACCCAGCAAAACGCCGCCCACGGGCCGCGCTTCGCTAACTATATGCACCGCATACAAAACGACAAACGAAGCGCCCAGCGCGTTGCTAACTAAGTTAGTGCTCACTTCGCAAGTAGGCAAAAGAAAAAGGGCGTTAACCCTTTTTCCTTTATCCACGCGCTAGGTCAATCGAAAGATTCAAGCAAAACCCAGAATTCACGCTGGGTGCATACACTGTATCGCTCTGGTTTTTCAAGCGTTACACAATACAAAAGCCCGTTTTCATCAATTGAATTGATTTTTTGCAGCGTTTGGCCTAGCGTGGTAATTACGCCTATATTTCCTGGTTTCATGATTAGCCCTTCGCAAAATTAGCGACAAAATCAAAATTAGGGTGCAGCTCTTTAGCGCGCTCAATAGCAGCTTTGCACGTGGGATAGGCATTCGTTGCCCACATAAAAACGAGCCCGCGCGTATGCTCGCTATCTTTTACGTTTGAGTTTTGTTTCATCCATACGTAAATTTTGCGTTTGTAAACTTTAAATCCGATTTTTTGATTCATGATTTCCCCTTATCCAAAGACAATTTTTGTATGCGTAAACCCGCGCCCGATAGCCCATGCGCGGGCTTCATTCGTGAGATTTTGGGGAGTGTCACCACCGAACGACTTTAGAAGCCGCCCACGGTAAAACACGTCGCTGCAAAACGCGTTTTTAGTTCCCCAGATGTGATTCGTTCGAATCGTTGCCGTTTTCTTTTTCATGGTTTCACTTTCAGTAGATATTTTGAACTTCCAACACTTCGCGAAGATTTTTCGCTGTTTGTCGATAGCTCCCGTTATGAATTGCAGTCACGCCGCCGCCGTCGCTTGTTATCATGTAAACACGTCGACGGCGGCTTATACCGTCGCCCTTGATATTTGCGAAATACAGATAACCGCGTTGTGGGTACGTTACGAGCCGCGCTTTGTTGATAGCTTCGCAGAGCTTGTCGATAGTGCCTTTTTTCATGGTTTATCCCCTTAAACTTTTGAACAATCAAAGCAAAAACAAAAGCCGCGCCCGTCGGCACTATCGCCATAACGCATATCTTTTAAATTCCAATCTAGGCCGTTTTTCTTTACTAAGGCTTTAACCGCTTCAAAGTGGCATTGTTCGCCGCTTAATTGATACGGATAAGGTATTGTTGCCGCGAAGCCTTTTCTATCGCCCCAATCGGCGGTGTAAGCCTTAATGCGCGCCCCGCGCGTATTTGTAGGAGCAATAAATTTTGTATGAATTGCAATCATTCTTTTCCCCTTATTTTGTGAAAACGTCAAAAGTAGCAAGCATGAGGCAAACCCAAGCCGCGAAAACCAGGCAACCGATTAAAAAATTTTTCATGACTCGCCCCTTGATGCAAATCGCCAACATGAGACCGACAAACGGCGAGGCCATAATCAAAGCCGAGGACATCGACGCGCCGACCATAATCAATAGAGCGCCGACCGAGAGAGAGATAATCGCTAGTTTCATTTTTAACCCCTTAAAAATCGCCGAAACCATTTCAGCGCATGAATTTATTATACATGAATTTTAACACGTTGCAACAAATAACATTAGGAAAAACCCTAATTTTTGAAAATATTTTTAAACACCGCGCCGCGCCTTAATTTCTACCGCCGCGCCGATACCGCGCCGCGCGTTTTGCTCCGCGCCGTTTTGCGTTTTTACCGCTGCCGTGCACGCTTCGCCGTTTTTCACGCGCCGCCGCGCTTACTTTTCACGCCGCGCCGCGCCGTTTTCCCCGTCGTTTTTACCCGCCGCGCCGCCGCGCCGCCGATGGGGGTGTTGCCAAACTCGCCGCGCCGACCGCGAAACATCGGCCGGTGCCACTTGTTTCATTGCGAACCGTGATTTTTGAGGGCATAATCTTCACAAAGGAAAAGTTATGGCGACCAAAAAAGCACCTTCAAACACGGCTCAATCGGCAGTAAAAGCCATGCTGAATGCGGCATTGCCAGAATTTGAGTGTCCGGCCCATGTGAAGTTGCGTCCGAAAGACCAACCGTTCTGGTCGGCTATCATGTCCTCCCGCGCGCGCGAGGAGTGGGCCAAGATTGACTTCGTTGTGGCCGCTCAGCTGGCCCGTTGCCAAGCAGACATCGAATACGAAACTGAAATTTTGGAAAGCGAAGGTTCGGTCATCGAAAACTTCCGCGGCACGCCGGTAATGAATCCGCGGCATTCGGTTTTGGAGCAGCTGGCACGCAAAGAGCTGGCACTCATGCGATCGCTTGGCCTGACTGGTTCCGCATCACGCGGCAACAAAGAAGATGTTGAAAAAGCTCGCAAGGTTCAACGACAGGCCGCGGCCGCTCGCGATGAACTGCAAGAAGATGACTTGCTGGCGAGCTGATGGCAACGAAAAAACCAAAGAAGCTGACTCGTGGTGAACGGGTCATCGCATTCATCGAGCGATATTGCATCGTCTCCGAAGGTGATCTGATTGGGAAGCCAATCCGTCTCGAACCGTTCCAGAAGAAATTCTTCTTGGATGTGTACGACAACCCGCATGGGACGCGTCGAGCCTACCTGTCAATTGCGCGTAAGAATGCCAAGACAGCAACGATTGCTTGCTTGTTGCTCGCTCACATCTGCGGCCCAGAGGCAGTTCTAAACTCGCGAATTATTTCTGGTGCGATGAGTCGTGATCAGGCGGCTGAGGTTTACAACTACGCATCGAAGATGATTCAGTTGTCACCAGAGCTTTCTAGCGTGACAAGAATCGTGCCATCAAGCAAGCGACTGATTGGACTGGCCAGAAACGTCGAATACCAAGCGGCATCTGCCGACGGACGGACGGCTCACGGAAAATCTCCGATCATTGCGATCTTGGACGAGGTTGGCCAGATTCGAGGCCCAACATCTGACTTTGTTGATGCCATCGTCACCGCGCAGGGTGCGTATGAGAACGCAATGATGTTTGCGATCAGCACGCAGGCTCCAAATGACAATGATTTGTTCTCAATCTGGCTAGATGACGCCAAGGAAAGCAAAGATCCACGAATCGTTTCACACGTTTACGAGGCTCCGAAAGAGTGTGAACTGCAAGACAAGACTGGCTGGTATGCGGCAAACCCAGCGTTGGGCATCTTCCGAAGCCTGAAAGATGTCGAAGAACAGGCTGATCGCGCCGCCAGAATGCCAAGTTTTGAGCCAACTTTCCGCAATTTGGTGCTAAACCAGCGCGTCGAGATGGCCGCGCCGTTCATCTCCAAGGGCGTTTGGCTGCTCAATAGCATGGAAGCCGATGATTCGGTGTTTTACCGCGTGCCGGTGTACGTCGGACTCGACCTATCGGCCAAGAATGACTTGACCGCGATGGTGGCCATTGCCTTCGAGGAGAAGTGGCACGTCAAGCCGATTTTCTGGACGCCGGAGAAGGGTTTGCGTGACCGTGCGAAGCGTGACCGCGCACCATACGACATCTGGGCAGACCAAGGCTTCATCCGAGCTCTGCCGAGCGCGTCGATCGAGTACGACGCAGTTGCACGCGAGATCGTCGAGGCACTGGACGGCATGAACGTGGTGGCCGTGGCCTATGACCGATGGCGCTTCGATCTGCTCAAGAAAGAGTTTGACAAGTTGGGCGTCGAATTGCCACTGCAACCGTTTGGCCAGGGCTTCAAAGACATGGCTCCGGCGATCGACTCATTGGAGACGATCTTGCTGAATGAAAAAATGGCTCACTCTGCGCATCCAGTTTTGACTATGTGTATGGCAAATGCTAAGATCGAGCAAGATGCAGCCGGAAACCGCAAGCTGAACAAGCAAAAAGCGACCGGCCGCATTGACGGCGCGGTTGCATTGGCGATGGCCGTAGGTGTAACCCCCCAGACAAGCACGGAAGGGGATTTCGATGGCTTTCTGTCTAATCCGGTGACGTTCAAATGAGTCTATTTTCCAGCTTCTCAAATTGGGTGATGGGCGGTTTGCGCCGATCCAAAGGCATCCAATACTCTACGCCGTCCAGCTACTCTGAAGACGCAGCTTCCACTGTCACGTATGACAGCGCGATGCAGCTCTCAGCGGTTTGGGCTTGTGTCAAATTACTCTCTGAGACTGTCGCATCACTGCCTCTGACGATCTACAAAAAGACGCCAGACGGCCGAGTTGTGCACGAAACTCACGCCTTGACCACGCTTTTCAATGGCAAAGTGAACAGATACCAGACGAAAATTGAGTTTTTCGAGACGGTCATGCTGAATTTGATCGTGAACGGCAACGCATACTGCGTGATCGAGCGCGTCGGTGGCCGAATCATCAGCTTGTTACCGATCATGTCTGCGCAGGTCGAGCCGATGATGCTTGACGATGGCGCGATGGTCTACAACTACCAGAACGATCAAGGCATGGCCGTGTTCGCTGCTGAAAACATCTGGCACTTGAAGTTGATGGGCAACGGCACGATCGGTATGTCGCCTTTGGCCTATCAACGCAACTCACTCGGCATCGCGCAGGCCGCTGAGAGCGCTGTGACAAAGATTTACCGAAACGGCGCGAAACCTTCTGGCGTGCTTAGCATTGATCGCGTGTTGACGCCTGAGCAGCGCGACAAGGTTCGTGCGAACTTCAGCACAATGACGACCAGTCAAGATGACCGATTGCTTGTTCTCGAAGGTGGCATGAAGTTTGATGCGGTTTCAATGTCTCCACAGGACATCGAATTGCTGGCCAGCCGTAAATTCCAAATCGCAGAGATTTGCCGCTGGTACGGAGTGCCGTCTGTGATGGTGAATGACTCCGCTGGCACGAGCGTCTGGGGCTCGGGTATCGAGCAGGTCATGCAAGGCTTCTACAAGCTGTCATTGCGACCATTGCTTGAGAAGATCGAAGCCAGCATCTTGGTGAACTTGATGACAGCCGCAGAGCGTGACCGCATGGATGTCGCGTTTGATTTTGACGCCCTGTTGCGTGCTGACGCGAAGTCTCGCTATGAATCGTACCGCGTTGCGATCACAAATGGCTTGATGACTCCGAACGAGGCTCGCGCCATGGAGCATCTGCCAGAGAAAGAAGGCGGCGATCAGCTGTTGATTCAGGGCGCAATGGCCCCTGTTGATGGTCTTGGCAAGATTGCTGATCCTGTTGTTGCTGCCGAAGATCCAATGGCAGACATCAATGACAAGCTCAAAGAAAATCAGCGCCAAGCCGAGATGCAAAAGCTCATGGATGAGATGAAGTCGCTTCACACACTGGTGAAGATGAGCACTAAAAGTGCGCCTGCGCAGCCTCCTGTGATCAACAACTACGTCAACCTGCCTGAGCAGAACAACGTCACAAACGTGAACACTCCAGACATCAAAAACGTCATCAACGTGCCTGAAAACAATGTCGTTGTTGAAGCTGTGATGCCTGAGCTAAAGCAGGTCAACCCAACAGTGAACGTCTACAACGATGTCAAGCCATCAGACGTGACAGTTGTTGACACGCATCCAAAACGCGCTGTGCAAACCGTTGAGCGCGATGCCAACGACGACATCAGCAAGACCATCATCACTTACGAGAAATAAACATGGCCGTGACATACACAACCGCAGTGAAAAATGCCCGTTTGAACGCCGTTGTGACGGCCATGGGTACAACGGCAGTGCTGGAGATTGGAACTGCATCCATGGCTGCTGTGTTGGCCGTGATCCCGCTCGACAACCCAGCCGCAACGGTGGCTTCCGGTGTGATGACGTTTGCTGGCTTTCCGAAGTCTGACACAACGGCCGACAACAGCGGAACGGCAGCGGCCGCACGCATTCGCACTGCGGTTGACGGCACCAACATCATCACCGGACTGACAGTCGGCACGTCGGGCGCCGACATCAATCTAGACAGCGTGACCATCACTGCTGGCCAGACAATCACAATCAATAGCGCCTCAATTACGCACGCGCCATGACAACAGGAACCATGTCGGCACTGGAGGGCGACGTCTCCTCCCTTGGTGGCATAGTTCAGGCCAATTGGTACTACTTTTTCCACCAAAAGGCAGAGGGCGTTGATGTATTTGACTCCCCAATTTACTTCGCGCTACCCGCCTCTGGTGTACTTTCTGCCACCGAGGGCTCCGACACGTTTTACGCGGCTGGCGATATTACGGCGCAGGGATCGCTCGAAGCGGCTGAGACTGGCGAGGATTCGCTTTCAGCTTTTGGCGTCGCGTTCCTGTCTGGCGAACTAAATGCAACCGAGGTTGGAAAGGATAATTTTTCATCTGTTGGAGATGTGCCAGTCGATGGAGAGCTGTCTGCATCCGAGGCGTCCGACACATTCTCGGCATCCGGCACGAAGCCTCAGCCCGTATACATCGCTCAAGGCGGAAATCAGCGGCAGGATTTAGAGTGGCAACCGTGGCCATTACTGGCCGATGAGGTGATCCGACGAGCAAAAAGAAAGCGCAACGAAATGTTGCTGTTGTTACACTGAGGTCGTACAATTCCGTGAAGAAGGAAACTTTTATGGAAATCAAACAATTAGGCGTTGATTCGCTCCAACTGAAATTTGTCGGTGACGATATGTCGTTCTCTGGCTACGCCTCCGTATTTGGCGGAGTCGATGCCTATGGCGACACGATCGACCCGAACGCATACGACAAGACGCTTGTGAATCGTGACCGTCCAATTCGTTTGCGCTGGAACCACTACGGCCCTATCATCGGCAAGTGGAAGAATATGTTTGTTGACAGCAAGGGTTTGTTTGTCGAGGGTCAATTGACTCCTGGCCACTCTGTTGCTGGCGACGTTTACGCCTCTATGAAGCATGGCGCGATTGACGGTATGTCGATCGGCTATATGCCAACACGAAGCGAGTCGATTGGCGATGGCCGTCGCTTGCTGAAAGAAATTGAATTGTTTGAGATCAGTGTGGTTGAAGAGCCTGCCGATTTAAACGCTACGATCAATAGCGTGAAATCTGCAATCGAAACTGCCTCAAGCATTCGTGAAGTTGAAGCTGCGCTGAGGGAGTCAGGCGGCTTTAGTCGGAATGATGCGTGTATGCTGGTATCGCGCATCAAGTCCTTGCTAAAAGGTGAGCTTTTGGCAGAAGAAAAGGCGAAGCAAGAAATTGCCAAGCTATTCCAGATTAAAGCAAACTAACTCCTGAAGGAAATCATCATGGAACTGAAAGACATCATCGAAGCTGGCTTGGCCAAGCAAGAAGTGAAATTGCAAGCTGCAATCGAGAAATTCGAAGGCCAGCTTAAAGAAAAAGGTGGCGTTGACACCGAAGTTAAGGGCGAAGTGAAAGAACTGTCTGAGCAGTTCAAATCTTTGTCTGCACAAATGGTTGAGTTGGCTCAAAAGCAAACTGCTGCCGCTCAAGTTGAAGTAAAGCCTGTGTCTGCTGCTGAAGAGTTCGTTAAGTCTGAGCAATTCAAGCAATTGGCTGCTGGAAATGTGCAACGCGCTCGCTTTGAAGTCAAGAACACTGTCACCTCTGGTTCGACAACCGTGTTCCCAGACCAAAAGCCTGGCATCATCCCTGGCAATTTCGCTCCAACTAGCATCCGCGCTGCTTTGACTAGCATCGCTGTGTCTACCAACATGGTCAACGCTTTGCGTGAAGCCAGCTGGACAAACTCTGCTGCTGAAGTGTCTCAAGGCGCTGCCAAGAATGAGTCTGATGTGACTTTCGAGCAATACAACGTGCCAATCACCACTGTTGCTCACTGGATCAAGATTAGCAATCAGTTGTTGGCTGACGCTCCTGCTGTTGTGGCCTACATCGAGACTCGCTTGCGTGATGGCTTGGCCCAGCGCATCGACGCTCAGTTGCTGAATGGCAACGGCACCAGCCCCAACCTGTCCGGCTTGACCGACAGCGGCAACTTCACTGCTTACACAGCTACTAGCGACGACTTGCTGATTGACGCCATCAACCGCGCCAAGTACGCATTGTGGGCCACAGGCAATGCTCCTGACACGGTGATCGTGAACCCAGCCGATTGGGGCGCAATGGAGCGCACTCGCGAGACTTACACTGGCGGCTCTGGTGAATACCTGTACGGCATGCCTGGCATGGCTGCTGGCATGAACCCATTCGGCGTGAATGTGATCTTGTCCAACAACATGGCTGCCGGTAAGTTCTTGATCGGTGCATTGCGCTCTTCTGCTGTGTTGTATAACCGCAGCGGCGCAGTGATCGAAATGGGCTTTGTCGGCTCGGACTTCACCAACAACCTGATCACTGTTCGCGCTGAAGAGCGTCTCGGTTTGGGTGTTGAGCGTCCTGCTGGCTTGCTGTATGGCAACTTCACAGCTTAATCTGTGAAAACCTGAGAAAGCCCTCTTCGGAGGGCTTTTTTATTGCTAGAATAATTTCACATTTGTGATGGAGTATTTATGAAAATCGTTATCACCTCAAAAAAGCCAATCATGGCTGTTGGCTACGGCCGTCTCCCAGCTGGCGTGCCCGTTGAAGTAAATGACTCATTGGCCAAGTTTTTCATTGAACGCGGAGAAGCCGTGCGCATGGAAACAAAGGAGGCAATGGATCGCCCTTTAGTGGAAGATGGCGAGGAGGCACAGTCGTCGTCCTTGCCAGTGGGCCAAGCCTCACAAGAGGAGACATCGAGCGAGTCAGAGACTGGCGAGCCAGAGAAGAAAGCCAGCAAGACTGGACGCAAGGCCAAAAAGCAGTAATCGTTGCCAACACCACATTCAGAGCTGCGCCTTGGGCGGACGCTCTGTTTGCTCTTGATGAGCCATGGTGGTCGTTGCATCTTGACGAAATAAATCGTGACTTCGTTGGCCAGAGGTTCTGCACGAACAATCTGCCAGCGAAGTACATGACGACGTACCTGAATCCCGCGAAATTCAACGCCTACGGCAATTCTGGCGCTGGTGGCGTGTCTTTGGCGCTGTTCGGAGATGCAGGGCGCGTGATCATGCTTGGGTTCGATTGCCAACACACCGATGGCAAGGCTCATTGGCACGGAAACCATCCCAGAGGGCTCGCAAACGCGAAACATATAGACAGGTGGCCTGCGCTGTTTAAACGGCTCAGAGATGACCATCCTGACGCTGAAATCATCAATGCCAGCCGAGTGACTGCGCTCGATATGTTTCCGAGACGAAATCTTGAGGATTTGCTGTGAGAATTTGCGTTTTGAGAAGTGGCAAGGAATACGGGCCGAAGCACGTACAGTGGCTTGCGCGGCAGGTTCCGGATTTGGTTTGCCTGTCTGATGTTGAGGTCGAGGGTGTGCACACCATAAGACTCAAACACAATTGGCCAGGCTGGTGGGCAAAGATGGAGCTTTTCCGGCCAGACATTGAGGATGATCTGCTGTTTTTTGACCTTGACACGGTTGTTTTGGGTGGGATCGAGCAGCTTGAGTCGCTTGAGCACACGACTCTTCTGAGCGACTTTTACAAACCCAATTTGCCAGCGTCAGGCTTGATGTTAATCAAGAATCGCGATAAAGACAGGGTTTGGTCTGACTGGATGGAAAACCCAGAGTCGCACATGAAGCGTTGCGTCACTCGCGAGCACTGGGGTGATCAAGGCTATCTGCGTGACGTTTTGCCTTGCAAACGCTGGCAGCTTGAGCTTCCGAACAAGATCTTTAGCTACAAGGCGCACTCCTTGAAAACAGTTCCAGCAGGCGCGAGCGTGATCTGCTTCCATGGCAACCCTCGACCATGGGATGTCAAAAAGAGTTGGATTCCTGAGCTTTGAAAGGTAAACTCTGGGCATGAGCAATACGAACTTTCCTTTCTGGCAGGGCTTAAAGAAGCTCCTCGTTGATCGAGGGGATGGGACGCACGCCGAGCGCGTTGAGGCTTATCCGCCAAAGGTTCTGATGACTGATGGAGACGGCCCGTATGCTCGCCTTCGTGTCGATTCTGGCCAGACTGGATTTTTCGCTGGTCGCGAGTTTTCTGCGTTTCACGAATATTCGATTGCGCAGGGCGCAAGCATTGCGATTCGAGCAATCACCACGGTTGATGTTTTTCTTAACAGCTTTCTTGTTGATAACTGGGCCGGTAGCGTCAGGGTTGAATTGCGATCTGGCAGTACAGTGACGAGTCCTTTTGTAAACGACATTCCAGTAATGCGCGTTAACAACACTTCTGACATTGATTCATCGTATGTCACTCACGTAGACATGGATAACGGTGGCGTCGTGACTGGTGGCGCTTTGCTTGATGTTTTTCAAGTTAACAGTGGTAACAAGAGTGACTCCGTGTCTGGCGGCAGCTCAGATCCTATCGGGATGCCTGCTGGCACATACTACATCTCGATTTCAAACATTGGAAATCAGACAGCAACGGGCGTATTCAAAGCACGCTGGGAAGAAAGACCATGAGCATCACCACACTAGCACAAGCAAAACTGCACCTTCGCGTTGATCACAGCGACGAAGACACTCTGATTCAAATTTATCTTGACGGCTGCGAGAAGGCTGTCTCAATGTACTTGAACCGCACGCTGTACGCGTCATCAGCAGGAAGCGATCTGGATGGCCTCGTGATGAACGATGCAGTCAAGAGCGCCGTGTTGCTTCAGGTCGGCAATCTGTACGCCAACCGCGAGGCATCCGTGCAGCCAATGCGATCAGCGATTGTCGAATTGCCGTTTGGCGTCAAGTGGTTGCTTGACCCATTCCGCATCAACATGGGGATGTAAATGCAAGCAGGTAGCCTAAAAAATCGTGTGACGATTCAGCAGCAGTCGGCTACTCAGGATGAGATTGGCCAGCCAGTCAACACTTGGACGACGTTTGCAACTGTGTGGGCAGAGATTCGCCACAAGAGCGGCATGGAGTCAATCAAATCCGGCGAGGTGACATCAACTGTCAAGGCCAGCATTCGCGTTCGCTATAAGGCCGGTGTGACGGCTGCTATGCGTGTTGTGCACGGCTCCGTGACTTATCAGATCCAATCAGTGCTGCGCGATGTCGCGAACAAGGACTACATGGATCTGGTTTGCGAGGTATACGGTGGCTAAAGGCCAGAACAGCGTCAACTATGGGATTGATACATCCCAGTTTGACGACTTGCTATCCAGACTTGAAGATGCCGCCGTAGAGGTAGTCCGTCCAGCAGCGCAAGCTGGCGCAAATGTGATTTACGAAGAGGCAAAGAGGCTTGCTGGACGTAGCACAAAGCCTCACTTCTTTTATGGAAAGTCATGGAAGAAGGGTAGTGAGAGCAAGGAAGGTCGATACAGATTCAATCCTGGAACGCTACAAAAAGCAATTTATCAGGTGTACTCGAAAGACAACTCAAGCCCAACTAGAGCTACATATCATGTGAGTTGGAACTATGAGAAAGCTCCGTATGGTTTATTTGTTGAGTACGGATTGAACCCGTTTGCTCCAGATAGACAGCCATTCTTGCGTCCTGCGCTCGTAAACAAATACAAAGAAGCATTGGCGGCAGTCGAAGGTGTAATCATGAAAAAGTTAGGTGAACTATGAGTCTCGAATCAAACGTCTACACGGTACTGAAAACTGTGTGCGATAACGTCTACCCAGACTTCGCCCCAGAGAACACGGCTCGCCCGTTCATCACTTGGAATCAGATTGGCGGCACGTCAATCAAACCACTTGGCAAGTCTGTGCCAAATATGCGCGAAGCTGTGATCCAGATCAACGTATGGGCAGAAACTAGGCTTGGTGCATCTCAATTGATCTTGGCCGCAGATTCAGCGCTGCGCACATCGACACTGTTTGCTGCGCAAGCCTCGGCAGAACTGGTTTCAGTTGCAGATCAAGAGACTGGTTTGCGCGGCGCGATTCAGGACTTCGTTATTCGCGATTTGCGATAAATGCCTTGCAACGCATCTGAAAATCGCTCTAAAATCCATGTAGAGTGGTTTTCGCTCAATGGCGCACGTAAGTGCTTCGTCCGGCCGGACATTTCACAGGAGTTTTAATCATGGCCTATTTCTTCCCCGAAGGCAGCAAGTTCTATTTTTCTCAGGACTTTGCCTCTGCCAAAACAATCACAGCGTTGTCTAACGCTTCCACTGCTGTGGCCACTGCGACTTCGCACGGCTACTCAGACGGCGATGAAGTCATCTTGACTTCTGGCTGGGAAGATGCCACCGATACTGTGTATAAAGTTGACTCTTTGACTGCTGACACATTCGGCGTCACTGGCTTGAACTCTACCGACACAGACTTCTACTCTGCTGGCACCGGTACTGGCAACGCACAGAAAGTGTCTAGCTGGACTGAAATCCCTCAAGTGTTGACCATCGCCACTTCTGGCGGCGATGCTCGTTTCACGACCATCAGCCCAGTCGCTCGTCGTAACTCGATCAACATCCCAACCGGCTTCAACGCCACCAGCATCACGCTGACTTTGGGTCACGATCCAGCCAACGCGAACTACATCACCATGCTCGACATCAGCCGCACTTTGTCTAAAGTCGCGTTCAAGATGGTCTTGTCTGGCGGCGCTGTGACCTACGGTTACGGCTACATGAGCGTGTCTGAGGCTCCATCTTTGAACGTCAACCAAGCCAACAGCGTCACTGCTGCTTTGACTTTGTTGGGTCGTTCGATCTCTTACGCCAGCTAATCACTGACGTAGGTTTACAGAAGCCCTGCATGAGAAATCATGCGGGGTTTTTGTTTTGTGAATGTCACAACTGAAAAGTTTTGGAATACAATGGGTGAACCAAATGATCTGCTTGACAGCTCTTCTACTGGCATTTTCAACACCCAAAGGAAACATCCAAATGGCAAAAATCGTACTTGGCTCACGCCCTAAAAACTTCAAAGCAATCGTCAACATTCCAATGCTTGAAGGCGGCGAAGGCTCTATCGAGATGAGCTACGTGTACCGCACGCGCACCGAATTCGGCAAAATGATTGACAACTTGATGGAAGACGCAGGCGTTGCTCCAACAGGATCTGGCGACGAAGAGCAAAAATTCTCATTGGCCGACGCGCTGGAAAAGACAAAAGAAACTAATGCCGACTACATCATGAAGGTCGCTGACGGCTGGAACTTGGACATCGAATTCAGCCGCCGCGCGGTTGCCCAGCTCTGCGACGAGCTTCCAGCTGCTGCCATGGCCATCATGAGCAGCTACCGCAACGCCATCACTGAAGGCCGTCTGGGAAACTAAGACGGGTCGCTTCGTCGCTGTATACGCCGGAACCGAAAGACAAGCCCAGAAACGGGTTTGATCTTTCTGGTCTTATGGCGTCTCAAACAGTTGAAGTTTGGCCCGAAAACTGGCAAACTGTAGACCTGTTTATCGCGGTCGCTACTCAGTGGCGAATCGGGATGGGTGGGCCGACAGGTTTGGATTACAACGTCCTATTCCGCATGATTGATAATCTCGGCCTGCCATCGAACGACTGGAAGGTTGCATTCGATGACATTCGTGTAATGGAATCGGCGGCATTGGAATCAATGCGCCAAGCAAACAGTTAGGTGCTGCATGGCTAATCAAAGCAACTCGAACAATCCAAAAATTAACATTGAGATGGGCGTTGACGCCTCTGGTGTTAAGGACGGGACGAAAGTAGCGAAAGACTCTATCAACGAGCTTTCGCAGGCTTTAGATCAGCAAAGCAAGAAGGCCACTGAGTCATTCAACAAGACTCAGGAGGCCGCAGATCAAACCGGCGTCGGCATCAAGAAAGTCATTCAGGAGCAAAAAAAGCTCGCTGATGAGGCCGAGAAGGTTGCCAAGCGCCAAGAGCGTGCCACAAACAGCATCATTGCAGCCGTCCAGCGCTCCACAGCCGAGCTTGAAGCTGGCGGCAAGGGTACGGCCGCATACCAGCAGAAAATCGCCGAGCAGCGCGGTGCAGACCTCACAAAGCTGGAACCATACCTGTCCAAGCTGCGAGAAATCGAAAAAGCCAATGAATCCGTGAATGGATCTCTTGGCAAGGGCAACAAGCAGCTCAACGAATTCGGCATGACAGCCAAGGCTACGGCCGCTGCGTTGCGTCAGGTTCCAGCTCAGTTCACCGACATTGTGGTGTCATTGCAAGGCGGTCAGGCTCCATTGACCGTGCTATTGCAACAGGGTGGCCAACTGAAGGATATTTTTGGCAGCGCAGGAGCTGCCGCTGGCGCATTGGGACGATACGTTCTTGGGTTGGTTAATCCATTCACACTTGCAGCAGCAGCAGCCGGAACTCTTGCCTACGGTTATTTCGTTGGCTCCAAAGAGGCTGAAGAGTTCAATAAGACATTGATCTTGACAGGAAATGCGGCAGGAACAACGGCTGCTCGTCTGTCAACTATTGCAGCCAGCTTGGACAGCGGAACGACAACTCAAGCAAAAGCCGCAGAAGTTTTGAATTTGTTTGCTCAGACTGGCAAGGTTGGTGCTGAGAGCTTCGCTCGATTCACAAAGGCCGCAATCGAATTTGAGAAGGCTGGCGGAGACACCATTGATAACACTGTCAAGGCGTTCTCTGAGCTTGGCAAATCTCCACTGCAAGCATCTTTGCGTCTTACAGAGTCAACAAACTACTTGACTAAAGCCGTATACGACCAGATCAAATCGCTCGAAGAGCAAGGTAAGGCGACGCAGGCTGCAAAGGTAGCGCAAGAGGCTTATGCGGCATCTCTTGAAGGAATGACTCCAAAGTTGATGGCTAACCTTGGATCTCTTGAGAAGAGGTGGATTTCTCTTACTGGTTATATCAAACAAGCTCGTGATGCAATTCTTGAAATTGGCCGAGAAAGCACTCCAGAGCAAGAGCTTGTGCGAATGGAGAGAATTCTTGCCTTGAAAGAAGCTGGAATCAAAAACACCAAAGGAACACGAGCTGGTGATGTTTTGCAGGCCGAGGCTGATGCACTCAAGGAAAACATTCGTCTTGCAAAGCAATACATTGATATTGACAAGCAGCGCGTTGACAATAAAAAGGCCGAGCAGGATGCAAACAAGGCTGCAATCACACTTGGTGAGCAGGCGAAGACGTTCTATACGGACGAGAAAAAACGCGAACTAGATCGCGAGCAGGCCGCACAGAAGCGTGATGCAGCCCTCAAAGGCCTCACAAAAGGCTCTGAAGAATACAACGCAGTCCTGCGTGACTACAACACAATCATCACAGGCATCAACGCCAAGACACCTCGCACTGGTGATGATGAAGTTGCAAACATCAAAGGCAAGACTGCGGCGTTGCGAGAGTACGTTGACGGCCTGACAAAAGCCACATTGAAATCTAGCGAGCTCACTGAAGGTGAGAAGATGATTTCAGGCTTCAAAGAGCAGATCAAGACGCTTCAAATAAAGGGTGTTGTTGGAATTGAGATCGACAACAAGAAAGCAGCACTTGCTGCTGCTCAGGCTTTGGTTGTTGTTGAGAAAGAAGCTCGCTCAAAGAAAATTATGTTTGAGACTGAGCTGAAGACCGACGAGCTCTTAGCCGCGTCTCGCGAGGTTGCTAAATCACTGGAAGACGAATTCCAGATGGTTGGCAAGTCTCGCCTTGAGCAGCAAAACATTACTACCCAGCGGCAGATCCAACTCAAGTACGCGAAGGAGATGCGCGACCTTGAAAAGAAACAAGAGTTTTTAACTCCAGAGACTTTCCAAAGTGAGCGAGCAAAGATCAATCTTGCTGAGCAAACCGAGGCATATGCAAACCTCAAGAAGACAATTAAAGAATCTTCTGAGATCGACACGTCAAAATTCAGCACTATGTTTGATGGCGCATTTGATGGCGCATTTAAATTTGCTGACGCATTGAACAACGTCATCGAGACTCAGCTCCGCTTAAACAAAGCCATGGCAATGAACGCCGAGGTGAACAAAAACGACCCAGCAAAGATGGCTGCTGAGCAAGCCAAGCTGATGGAGATGTCATCTCGCGCAAGCATTTCCGCTTATGGTTCAATGATTGGTGGATTGCGCAGCTACGCAAAAGAAGGAACGAAGGCATACGACGCTCTGTATAACGCAGAGAAGGTGTTCCGCGCATTCGAGCTGGCCAGTGCTGTTGGCAATGCGGCCAAGAAGCTAGGCTTTATTGACTTGTTCGTGGCCAAGAAGGTCGCCGGTGATGCGCTAATGACGACAAGCGGAACCGCAAACGCGACAGCTGAAGTTGCCAACAACGCTGCAATCGGCGCTTCGAGCGCAGCTGCTGGTGTAGCAAACCAGTCAAAGGGTGATCCGTACACTGCATTCCCACGTATGGCCACCATGGCAGCGATCATGGCCTCGCTTGGATTTGCTGTTGGTGCATTCGGCGGAGGTGGCGGTGGAGCAGCTCCGACAAACGAAGGTAAGGGCACGACATTCGGAGACACTGGTAAGGCTAGTGAATCACTGAAGAACAGCCTTGACTTATTGAACTCAACTCAGGACGTTGCGCTGAATTACACACGCGAGATGGCGATGAGCCTTCGCACGATTGAACAACAGATTGGCGGAGTTGCGAATCTGTATTTGAGAAGCACTGGCGCTTCAGACCTGACTGGATCAATACCAACTGGCAAGTTCGATACGACAGTCAGCAATCTGATGAACTCTGTGTGGAGGGCTTTGCCATCATTCTTGGCTCCCTTGTCTGGAATCATGTCCGGCCTGAATACATCTCTATTCGGCAAGAGCGTGAGCGTCACTGGGTCTGGTATTTCAGCCAACTCACAGATGCTAAAGGACATCATGGATCAAGGGTTCCAAGGTCAATACTACGCAGATGTGCAGACAAAGAAAAAGCTGTTCGGCTTTAGCTACAGCACATCGACAAGCACCCAATACAGTCAGCTTGACTCAGAGCTGAAGCAGCAATTCAGCGCGATCTTCAGATCTGTCGGAAACACCGTGATGACCGCCGCAGATCTGCTGCAAGTTGAGACTTCTGCTGTCAACAAGCGTCTCCAAGAGTACGTCGTAAGCATTGGCCGCATCGACTTGAAGAACCTATCTGGCGAGCAAATTGCAGAAAAACTTGAGGCCGTGTTTGGCGCTGAGTCAGACAGAATCGCTCGCGCTGCGATTGGCGGCTTTGAGTCAATCCAAAAGGTTGGAGAAGGCTACTTCGAGACGCTTTCTCGCGTGGCCGCGCAGTTTGAACTGGTTCGCGTTTACACAGAGCGTCTCGGCGACACAATGCAGCAAACCGGTGTCAATGGTGGATTGCTGGCTGACAGCATCGTGAACGCGTTTGGCGGAATCTCTGAGTACCAATCTGCCGTCCAGCAATATTACGAAGACTTCTTTACCGCTGAAGAGCGCGGTGCTGATGCGATCATCGAGATGACCCGTGCCATGTCTTACATGGGCGAGTCAGTACCAGAGACAACTCAAGGTTTTAAAAACTTGGTGAACGCGCAGGATCTGACAACAGAATCTGGCCGCAAGGCGTACGCCACGTTGATTTCTTTGTCTCCAGCGTTTGCCGAAATGATTCAAGCGGCTGAGGACTTGAAGTCTGGCTACCGTGATGCCGTGTTGACCAGTGCAGAGATGCTGCAATTCAACCAGCAAGCTGTTCGCGACCAGTTCAAGAATCTCGGCATCACTGGCGCAAATGTTCCTGAAACTATTGCTGAGCTGCGTGCCTTGGTTGACGCGCAGGATGAGTCAACAGACGCTGGCAAGAAGCTGAAGTTTGCCTTGATGGCTCTCGCTCCATCGTTTGTCGATGTTGTCAACGCGCAAGAAGAGGCTCGTCAGGAAATCTTGGATGCCGAAAAAGCGGCTCAAGACAAGATCACATCCGAGCGTCAGAGTCTTGAGAAGCAATTGCTCACTGTAACTGGCAATACGGCTGAGATTCGCCGCCTTGAGCTGGAGTC
>JACCDH010613035.1_pt1 | contig 31755 bp, 30 predicted proteins | sample 7442481 | NCBI WGS metagenome assembly JACCDH01 (sample SAMN15323433, study PRJNA562643) | freshwater metagenome | isolation source: river surface water | place: USA:Blue River Watershed | collected 2017-08-15
ATGCCGATCATGCGCATCGACCACTCGAGGGCCGGATTGGTGGCTAGACCGAGGAGTTCGTTGAACAGGGCCGGGGCCGCCAGTAGCAATAGAGCGCTCAGGCCGAATACTAGCGAGCCTGTCTTGAGCACGATGCGGGTACGAGTAATTGCGTTTGACATGGTTGCCTTTCGGTCAAAAAAAACGGGAGGGCACTTTCGCACCCTCCCGCCTTTTTGACTAGTCGTTGATTAGTCCTTGAACTCGCTAGCAGCGAACTCTTTGCTGTCTTCAGCCGACTTGATGCGGGCGATCGAGTAAATGATCAGACCGAAGACACACTTTGCAGTGATGTCAGCGATGCTGTAACCGATCTCGCGAAGCATGAAGCCGTTGCCATCCAATTCACCGTTCATGCTGAAGATGAACGAGATTGGGTAGACACCCCATGATGCAAATAGTAGAACGCGAAGTGCGTTTACCTTCTTCTTTACTGCCTCTGACTGACGCTCTAGGCTCTTGCCAAGCTCGATCAAAAGTACGTAAAGAATGTAGATGAACGGAATGGTCGATAGTAGACCCCACACCGATGGGTGCAGTGTTAGACCGAATACGTTTTCTAGACGAGCGTCACCTGGGTAACCAAGTGCGATCATCAGGGCTGCTGCAGGCACGAGGCGCTTTAGCATCGATGACTGAACTGCACGAGCTAGCGCAAGAACAGCGACAACTTCAACAAGAAGTAGTGGCACGGTCAAGAACCAGTCCACGTAGCGGTAGCCAACGTTGTACTCAGCACCTTCAACGCGGTGACCGACTGGGCCGTATGCCTCGTTGAAAGAGTCGAACATTCTGAAATAGTGGTACGCAGCGATTGAGGTAACCGAAGCGGAAACCATGATTGCTGTTCTGTAGCGAGGTAGCACGCGGTCACGAGCGATCCAGAGGAATAGCGCTGTGAACGTCATGCTGGCAATGCCCAAAGAGAGCACGTTGTAGATGGCCGAATACTGGCCGTCGTTTAGAAATTCCATGTTTGTTTAATACCTTTCATTGATCAATTACTTCGATGTAAGTCAATAAAGGATCTGCGCCAACCCAAACTTCTGAGCCGGCCATCACCGAGGTGAAACGGCTTACACGAAACAGTCAACTGTGAAAACCCTGAGAGTTGTTTCACTTAGGGCATAACGTTTGGGTAACGGATTTTTCAGGGTTGCTCGCCGATTTCGGCAATAGTGTTGAAACGTGCCCATTCTTGTCACCGGATTCGAGCCGTTTGCCGGTTCAGCGCTAAACCCCTCGCAGCTGATTGTTTCGGCGCTCGCCGAATCTTCGCTCGCCGAGAACCTAGTTTTGGCGGTGCTGCCGGTTGAGTACGACCAAGCGGCTGTCAAGCTTGGGGAGCTGATCGCCAAACACAAACCGCATACCGTTATTTGCATCGGGCAGGCTGAGGGTCGTGCATCCATTTCAATCGAGACCCGTGCCCAAAACCTAGATGACGCCAAGCTTGCCGACAACGCTGGTGAGACCCGAAGCGGCCAGCCGATTTCGACCGATGGCGAGACCGAGCTACCCACAACGCTTCCAGTGGATGCTCTGCTCGAGCAGCTCGCCCTAGCCGGCATACCTGCCGAGGCTTCGGCTTCGGCCGGAACCTTTGTTTGCAATCACATCTTTTATTTGATGCAGCAGTTGCTGGCAGACACCGAAGTAAGGTCGGGATTCATTCACGTTCCGCTGGTGCCTGAGCAAGCATCCGAGTTTTCTGGCAAACCGACCATGTCGCTCGAAACGCAGGTCGAAGCCTTCACAATTGTCTTGAGCTATTTAGAGAGAGCGCGATGAAAATAAGATTTGGGCTAGACACGTTTGGTGACATGAATGTCGATGATCAAGGCAAGCCGCAAAGCGCTGGCCAGGTCATTCGTGACATCGTTGAGCAAGCTGTCTATGCTGAGCAGCTCGGCCTTGATGCCTTCACCATCGGAGAACACCACCGTGATGACTTTGCGGTTTCGGCCCCCGACACCATCTTGGCCGGCATCGCCACCCGCACCTCTCGCATCACCTTGGGGACGGGCGTGACCGTTCTATCGAGCGAAGACCCGATTCGCGTCTACCAGCGCTTCGCTACTATCGACGCCTTGAGCAACGGTCGAGCCGAAATTACGGCGGGGCGCGGATCGTTCACCGAGTCTTTCCCTCTGTTTGGATACCAGCTCAGCGACTACGCGCAGCTGTTCGAAGAAAAGCTCGAATTGCTCATGGAGTTGCTCAAAGAAAAGCCGGTCACCTGGTCTGGTTCGGTGCGGCCACCGCTCAACAACCAAGAGGTTTATCCAAAGACAGAGCGAGGCTCAATCGGCATTCGCGTTGGTGTGGGTGGCAGCCCAGAATCGGTTATGCGAGCTTCTCGCCTCGGCATTCCTCTGGCTCTTGCAATCATTGGCGGCGACCCTGCCCGCTTTGCACCATTCTCTAAGCTCTATCGCATGGCGCTTTCTGAGCAGGGCAAACCAGAGTTACCAGTGTCAATTCACTCACCTGGGCACATTGCTGAAACCGACGAGCAGGCCATCGAAGAAATGTGGCCTTGCTACCTCGAGTCGTTCGGCCGCATCGGTCGCGAACGAGGTTGGGGTGAGACCAGCAAAGACCACTTCGTATCAGAGGTTCGCTACGGGTCGATGTATGTCGGATCACCCGAGACGGTGGCTGCGAAGATCACGCACGCGGTGACCTCGGTAGGTGCATCCCGTTTCGATTTGAAATATGCAAACGGCACCATGCCGCATTCAAAGCTGATGAACACAATTCGTCTTTATGCCGAAGAAGTCGCCCCACGCGTGCAAGCCGCTGTCGACAAAGACTCGGCGGCATAAATCGTGAAGTTGGGGTTTATTTTCAAAATTCTGGCAGCCGTTCTGGTTGCTGTGTTGAGCATCGCCGGCGTATCAAACTCGGCAACCGGTGCCGCTGCAGCGCAGGTGGTTTATTCGCCAGACGTCTTGGCGGTAGATACCACCGAGGCCCAGTTCAGTGTGGTCGCTAACGCTCAGAGCTTGAGCCCGAACCTGTCGATTCAGCTGGCTACCGATTACTCTTTCGCAACGCTAGCGGTAAACAAATTTGTGCCCTGGGGCCAGACGCTTGACAACCAAGACCACGAGTTCACGTTGACAATCGACAACTTGAACCAAGACACCCTGTACTTCGTTCGCGCGGTTTTGGCTACAACGGCCGGCACCAGCTATAGCGAGCTGGCGGCATTCCGCACGCTTCCCCCGGTAGGAGTAGTCATAAACGAGGGTCAGACCCACACCAACTCGACCGCGGTAACCCTGGCAGCTAATGGCCCGGTCGGTGCAACTGCGGTAGAACTTTCAAACAGCGCAACTTTCTCGCAGGTGGTTCAGGCAGAACTTGGTGACCCAATCGATTGGGCCCTAGTCGCTGGCGCTTCGGGTCAGGCAGCCACGGTTTACGCGCGATACATTCTTGCCGACCAAACCAAGAGCGCGGTGTTTACCGATGAGATCATCTTCGACAACGTAGCGCCAACCCTCTCTGGGCTGCTCACCGAGCGCATCGGGTCGGTTTTGATTGCCAACCAGCTTGGCGCCGACGGCGACTCCGGAGTCGTGCGTTTGGAATACGGCTACGCGGGCAAAACCGTGAGCCGGCCATACGCCGAGGCACTCGAGTTCTCGCTCACCCTGTTACCTGAGTTCAACACGAGCGCAGCAAGCACCAAACTTTCGGTTCGCGCAGTAGACCGCGCCGGCAATACCTCTGATTGGTATCTTGCCTCGGTTCGCTCGTACCCAACGCCAGCGGTTGAAGCTGCCGGGTTCTCTTCTAAGCGCCACGGTGTTGTCTTAGGTGACTGGGGTGCTGGTGCGAATTTTGTCTACCGGTGGATGCGCAACGGCAAGCCGATCGCTGGTGCAACCTCTGCCACCTATAACCACGTCGACGCCGACCTAGGTACCAAACTTTCGGTTCGAGTAACCGTCACAAAACGTGGAGTCGAAATCAGATCGGTCACTACGGCTGCGATCACAGTGGTTCAGATTCCATCGGTCACCAAGGGCGCGACTGTGAGCGGTAAGGCAAAGGTTGGTCAAACTCTAACCATCGCGAAGCCAATTGCCGTGGGGTTCCCGGTTCCTAAGATTTCTTATCGCTGGCTGCGTTGCAACAAGGCCACCTCAAAGAGCGCCGTTCTGAGCCTGACCAGTTACGGCTGCAAGGTGATTTCTGGTGCGACAAAGTCGACTTACAAACTAACCAGCGCGGATGCTTCTAAATATGTTGTTGGAAACACCGTGGCTACCGGCACGGCGTCGGTGGTCACTCGTGTTTATGCCAAGTCGACCGCGAAGGTTGTTCGCTAAGGCCCAGGTGGTTATTGTCTAACGCCCGAGCAGGTCTTCGATTACTGCAGCCGCTGCGTTGTGCCCGCCGATTCCGCTAACCGCGCCACCGCGTCTGGCCCCCGAGCCGCAGAGCAATATGTTGTCGTGTTCAGTGGCCACACCCCAACGCTGCGCCGCCGTTTCGAGAGGCTCGGCGTCTTCGGCGAATGGCCACTTCAGTGGTTCGTGAAAAATGTTGCCGCCTGGTAGGCCAAGGGCATCCTCTAGGTCTTTTGTGGTTTTCGTTTCAATGCAGAGCTCGCCATTGGCATCACGCAAAATCAACGGTTCGATCGGTTCGGCAAGCACCGAGTTGAGAGAGTCAATCACGGCCTGCTGAAGGCGCGCGCGAAGCTCGTCGTTGTCGAAGCGATCGGTTAGTCGGTGTGGAGCGTGCAGCGCGAACACAGTCAAGGTTTGCGCCCCAGATGCCTGAAGCTCGGGGCCAAGAATCGAGGGGTCGGTGAGCGAATGACAATAAATCTCGCAGGGCAGCGGCGACGCAATCTCGCCGACGGTAGCCGTATCAAATGCCGACTGCAGTTGCTGCCAGGTTTCGTTTATATGAAAGGTTCCACCGAAGGCGGCCTTTGGGTCTAGCTCGGGGTCTTTCAACTTTGGCAGGCGGCTGAGCAACAGATTTACTTTCGCCTGAGCACCTTCAACCGGTGCTGCCGTGCGACCGGTCAACTTAGCCAACTCGGCAGGTGCGGCGTTCACCAAAACCCGTTTAGCCGAAACGCTCTGGCTAACACCATCGACTTTAAACGTAACCACTCCCTCTGGCGAGATTTTGGTCACGTTCGCCTCGGCCTGCAAATGCGCACCAAAACGAAGAGCCGCTTCACGCATTGAGTTTGTCACACTGCCCATGCCGCCAACGGGGATGTTCCAGTCACCGGTTCCGCCACCGATCACGTGGTACAAAAAGCACTTGTTGGCGGCGAGCGAATCGTCGAGGTTCGGCGCGAAGGTGCCGATCAGCGCATCGGTTAGAACAACACCGCGCACCAAGTCGTTCGTGAAACGTTCGGCCACGGTTTCACCAATTGGGCGCTCGAACAACATTTGCCAAAGATCGTCAGACCCGGATGCTGCGGCTAACGCTGCTCGAACATCCGCCCGTCTAGCCAACGGCTTGGTTACGGTGTCGAACAGAACCTCTGCAGCCTTGGTGGTTTGTGCATAGAAGTTGATCCAAGAAGTGTGGTCAGCGGCAGCGCCAATCGATCCGAACGATTTTGCTGTAGCGCTTGCATCGTGGTTGTCGACCAGAAGCCCTTTTGAGCTTCCAGGCATCGGCGTATAAGACGAGTAGCGGCGCTCGGCTAGGGTGATGTCGAGCCCGAGGTCTTCGATGATTTGCTGAGGAAGCAGACTAACTAGGTAGCTGTAACGCGAGAGTTTTGCGGCCACTCCCTCGAAGGCCTGGGCAGATACCGCTGCGCCGCCAAAGATTTCGAGCCGTTCCAGCACTACGGTGCTGAGGCCTGCCTTGGCACAGTAGGCGGCCGCAGTTAGCCCGTTGTGCCCACCGCCAACAATCACGACATCGTATTCATTCTGCATTTGGTAATTGTGCCTCAAACCTTTTGGGTCTGAAACTCTAAGATTGAAGAGAATCTAAGAACGGGGTAAACGTGCTAAATCTGGCTCGCAAATTGAAGCGCAGATTGCTCGGCGGCGCTACGGCGAAGCGAGCATCCACGCCCGATGTTTTCGTTGGGCTCGCCTCGATTCCCTCACGTGTCGAATCACTGAAACAGGTGATCGAGGGAATGCTGCCTCAGGTAAAGGGCATCGGCGTTTACCTAAACAACTATGAAGAGGTGCCGGCTTTTCTCAAGCACCCAAAAATTCAAATCGCGCGTTCGCAAGATCACGGCGACGTTCGCGATAACGGCAAGTTTTTCTTTCTAGACAAAACAAACTGCGCCAAATATGCCACCATCGACGACGACATTGCCTACCCCAGCAATTACATTGAGCGCTTACTCAATTTTCAGCAGGCTCTTGGAGGCACTCACGCGGTCGGTGTTCACGCAGTTGCGTACGGTCGAAAAATAGAAAAACTGCTCAAGGGTCGTTACCTGTGGCATTTCAAAGAAGAGAACAACTGCCTGTTGCCTTGCAACATGGTCGGAACCGGCACCCTGCTTTTCGACCAGCGCTACTTCAAACTCGACTACAGCGAAATAGGCACTCCGGGCATGGCCGATGTGTGGTTCGCCGTCGCAGCCAAGAAACGCGGTTTCACGCTTTGGGTTGCACCACGCAAGCGCAACTGGCTGCAACCAATTGCCATTGAAGAGTCAGAACCAGAAGAGCTAGACGAAGCCGAAGAACCTGTAAAGAACCTTTACACCGAAGGGTTGCGCGACGACTCGATTCAGGTAGACGCCTTGAATGCTGCCGGCATTACCGGTTCGACTCACCAATTTCTCGAGTCGATTGTTCGTTCACCTCGTGCCGCGCGCGAATTCTCGCTGCAGCATGTGGCTGAGTTGCGCAAGATTGCAGAGAAGCACGGTTACAAGATTCTCAAGCACCGCGAGGCCAGGCTCTATGACTACGCACTTACCGTTCACAAGCGCGAAGGCCTAAAGAACATTGATGCTCGAATCGTCGAGCTGCTCGAGGGGTATTCGGAGTATCAAGTGCGTGCGCTCAGTGGCGTGCTCTACGACAAGGACTTTGAGTTCGAAGCGCTCTACAAGCAGACACTTCTAGATGTTGGATTCGAGAACCTACCAAAGTTCGCTCAGGTTGATTTCAAGATTCTCCGTCTCGACGGTGACTCGGCCATGAGCCACGATGAATCGCAACCAGCCGAAGACGCTGAGGCAGAAGCATCCGAGCCGGAATTGGCAAACTAGTCGAACCATGTCGACCTCTATTTACATTTACGGCAGCTGTGTCACGCGAGATTCCGTCGACTGGTTTGCCGACTACGACTTTCAACTGGTCGGCTACACAGCCCGCTGCACCTTGGCGTCGGCCATGTCGCAAGTGGCGCTAAACGAAATCGCGTTTGACTACGACTCGATCGCATCAAAGTTTCAGCGTGAAATGGTGATCAGTGACGTCACCGGCGCTCTCGTCAGCTCTATAAAGGCCAAGTCCCCTGAGGTTGTGGTTTGGGATCTCTGCGACGAGCGCAACGGAGTGATCGAACCTGTTCCCGGAAAGTACATTTCGGGCAACATCGCTTACAACGCCGAAACCAGACCAAAGGGACCGATTCGTCAGTGGGGCACTCCTGAACACCAGGATATTTGGGTTGTCGCGTTTGAACGATTCATGAACGAACTTGCTGGCCAAAAACTAGTGGTCAACGCCACACCCTGGGCGACAGTTAACACCGACGGCGCTGAAGTCGCGGGCGGCGCAAAAAAGGCAATCGACTTCAACGCAAAATCGGTCTTCTATCTAGATACGATTCGGTCATTTGGGGTGCCTGTGATTGAACTTGCCCAGAACGAAGTTGTCGCGAAAATCGACCACAAATGGGGCGAAGCGCCATTTCACTACACAGACGAAACCTACGCGCTCTTTTTGTCGAAGTTGCGCGAGCACCTAAGCCGCTAGAGACAGGCGCGTCTAGAGGCGCACTACGCTGGCGCCGCTGGCAACACCGCGAGTGTCGAACAAGACCTTTGTTCGCGAGGCAATCTCGCCTAAATCGAAGGCTTTGTGTGCCTGCAGCAAAATTGCAACATCAGCGTTCTCGAGAGCCGTGTGGAGGTCGGCCGCGCGTTCGTGAACCGCGCCGGCGGCTCGCAAACTGTTGACGTGGGGGTCGAAAAAAGAAACCTCTGTTTGTTCTTCGAGCAAAATCTCAAAAACATCGAGGCTAGGTGATTCGCGCAGGTCGGCAATGTCTGGTTTGTATGTCATGCCGAGTAATAGCACCTTAGCGTCCTTGAGTTGCTTACCCTGCTCGGCGAGCAAGCCTCGAACGCGTGACACCACGTAGTTGGGCATCGATCGGTTGATGTCCATGGCAGCTTCGATGAACCTAAAGTCGGCACCTAGAGCGCGCTTAACTTCGTAGCTCAAATAGGCAGGGTCAACTGGGATGCAGTGCCCACCGACACCCGGGCCTGGGTAAAACGCCTGAAAGCCATACGGTTTCGACGATGCTGCCTTGACGACCTCCCAAATGTCAATTCCTAGGGAGTGGCAATAGGTGGCTAGCTCGTTTATCAGGGCGATGTTTACGTGCCGGTAGGTGTTCTCGAGAAGTTTTGCAGTTTCGGCTTCTTTCGTGCCGGTGGTGCGAACAACTTTTTCGACGAAACGGTTGTAGAAGTCGAATGCGCGATCACCCGAGGCGGCACTCTCGCCACCCACGATCTTTGGTGTGTTTCGAATGTTGTAGTGCGCGTTGCCCGGATCGATTCGCTCTGGTGAAAAAGCAAGGTGATATGTGTCGTCGAGCGCGAACCCCTTGGCATCGATGATCGGCTTGAGAAAGTTGCTCGTGGTTCCCGGGTAGGTAGTGGATTCGAGCACCACCAAAGCGCCAGACTTCATGTTGTCTGCCACGAGGTTCGAGGCCGATTCGACATATGACATGTCAGGGCCACCAGCTTCACTGAGAGGGGTAGGAACGCAAATGACAATGTTGTCGGCCTTTGCGATGTCGGCTGGGTTTGTCGTTGCTCTGTAGCCAGCAGCGAGCATCACGGCAAGGTCTTCATCACTGATGTCGTCGATGCGCGATTTTCCAGAGTTGAGTTCGGCTACGAGCTTTTCATTGACGTCGAAACCAAAAACCGCATCGCCAACCTCAGTGAGGGCCTGCGCTAGAGGCAGCCCTACATAACCTTGACCTAAAACCACTGTGACAGCCATTAGTTAAGGCTAGTGTAAATTGCTGGTACAAAATGAGTACAAAAGAACGTTTAGATTGGACTTCTCTGTGAATTCGAAGGTCGATGCATCGATTGAGCGTTCATTCAGCACGCTCGAGAGCATTGAGCGCGGGCTTGACCGCATTCAGAAGCTCGACCGCCAAACTTCCGATGCCCTATCTCGCGCACTCGCCGCACTCAAAAACAGCCGTGGACACCGCGTGCTCGGTGATCTTGAGCGCGCCACTCGACAATGTCGCAAGGCTATAAACGACAGCGAGTTACTTGAGGTTCGCGCATCGCGACTTGAGTACAAAACCAGCAGACTCGCTCTAGATCTCGAGGTTAGAAACGTCGAGATTCCTAATTCACTCGGAATTTTGCACGAACGAAATCTAGAGGCGACTCAACGCGCCAAGCATTTCTTGGGTGCTCTGACTCCGCGATTGGTAGATCTGCAGCAGGCTTTAACCGACGCCACCTGGTTCTATCGACTAGACCTAACCCTCAACCAACTGCGTGCTGGCTATGACACCCTGGCGCTTTCAGACCTCGCGAAATACGCCTATGGTCCGCTGACCCCACCAAACCCGCGCCGCCGTGCGCTAAACGAGCTACTCTCATGGGGTTTGACCTCTGGGGTTGATTCCCTAGTTGGACTGGCCAGCGCACACCTGTCGTCGATCACGGCGGTCGGTGATAAAGCAATATCGAGTGACCGAGAACTTGTCTTGCGAATCGAAGGCTTGCGAAGTCGCGGCGAGTTCCTGCATCCAGATTTCTTCTTACTCGTTTCAGAGGCCGCTCGTCGCAAGAATCAAGACGGCTTGTTGGCGACATCGAGCCTAATGTCACTCGTGAAGATCGAGGGCCTAGACGACATAGCTATCAAGCTGCAAGTCGATTGGCTCAATGCGGCACTTGCCCAGAACGAACTCGAGCCGCTGTTCTTGAACGAGGCCTATGCCCACAAGTCACTGCTTGACCAGGTTGACTGCCACGTTGACGAAGAAGAGTTCATCAACAACGGTGAACTGGTCTCGGTGATTGTTCCGCTATTCAACGCCGAAGAATGGATCGAAACTGCCCTCCGCTCGCTAGCAGCCCAAACTTGGCGCAACCTAGAGGTCATCGTGGTCGACGACTGCAGCACCGACAACAGCCTTGTGGCTGCTCGAAAGTTCGCCGCCAAAGATCCGCGCTTCAAAATCATCGCCTCTGACCAAAACCGTGGCGCTTACGGCTGTCGCAACTTAGGTATGGAAATAGCGACCGGCCACTTCATCACAGTGCACGATGCTGATGACTGGTCGCACCCACGCAAAATTCAGTTGCAAATTGAACACCTGCGTGCAAACCCGAGCACTGTTGCAAACATGAGTCAGTGCGCCCGAATCGAAGAAGACCTTACTTTCTTCGCACAGTTCGGTCGTGAGATTCTTCGTCAAAACTCCTCGGCGCTATTGTTTGCCAAAGAAACCGTGTTCAGCCAGCTCGGCTACTGGGACGAAGTCAAGTTTGGTGCCGACACCGAGTATCACCACCGAATTCAGGCAACCTTCGGCGCAGACAGCGCACCAATCGCTCGCCTTGGTCTGCTCAGCCTCACTCGCTATCATTCGGCATCGCTCACCGGTGGCGGCAAGAACACCACCGTTCGCGGCATTGTCGGCGCTCGTCGAGACTACGTTCGCAAGTTCACCGACTGGCACAAGGCAAACTCGGAGGTTGAAAACGGGCTTTTTCTTGAACGCGGAGTTACCGAGCGCCCGTTCCCGATTCCGGTTGCCTCAGCCAACGGCGAAGAAAACATTGATGATTTCGATCTCGTTGTTATTGGAGATCTAGAGACCGAGTCGGCATGGCTAGACCATTTGCTGCAGAACGTAACCGAGGCATCTGGCCGCGGAGACAGCGTGGCGCTCATCCACTTGCCTGCTCTCGAAAACCCCTGGGGCCAGCCCGCCGAACAAGTTGAAGCGTTGCTCACCGCCGGTTATGCGACGCGCCTCAACCGAGAGAATGTGGCGTTTGCAAAGCAATTGCTCATGCATGCCGGTTCACTACGCGCCAAGAACGAACTCTTGCCTGAGCTTCGAGTAGGCGAGGTTCAGATTCTGCTAGACGAAACCTCGGTAGGGCTAGATTTGGCGGCAGCGACCCAACTCGCCAGCAACTATTTTGGCCAAGAACCAAAACTAATCGCATTCAATGCTGAAGTGTCTGAGCAACTCGAAGTAGTCGGTCACAAACCTCACACCACCTGGGTCAGCTGACGAACCAAACCCATATTTATAAAAGAGTTTGTGAATCGTTTCGATACGCCTAGTTCGTAGCCCTATTGGTGTTGATATTGATTACGAGAGTTTGCTAGAAGAGATACAGCTAGGGGTAGCCATGGACTTCGTCTTTGTCTTTCTCGACGCCGGCACAAAAAACCTCTACCAACTGCGCCAGTGGATTCAACCACTGCAGCGCATGTCAGACAAGTTCAAGATCGGCGTTCTCTACTCGTCAAATTTTGCCGACGAAGAACTTTGGGGCTCGGGCTTGAGCGCGTTCCGCGTTGAAGGCCAGGAGGGCATCCACGAGTTTCTGACCACTAACAAGCCAAAGGTGCTTCTCTACCCAAACCAGAACGCCAAAAACTTTTTCGCGCTGAGGTATCGATCAGGCATTCACGTTTGGGTATCGCACGGTGAGTCTGACAAGGCCTACATGTATCAGAACACCCTCAAGCGCTACGACCTTTACTTTGCTGCGGGGCAGGCTGCGGCGGATCGGGTCGCCAGAAATATCGCCGGCTATGCACCTGAACGCATTTTGTTCATCGGTCGCCCTCAAATCAACGACATTCTCGTTGCACCAAGTGACTACTCGGCGCCGCCGAAGACGGTGAAGTCGATTCTGTACGCGCCAACCTGGGAAGGCGTGACCCGAGCAACTCGTTACAGTTCGATCGACACCCACGGTGTGGCCATGGTTCGTGCACTGATCGATGCCGGTCACCAGGTGGTTTACCGCCCGCATCCACTTTCGGGATCGCGTGACCAGGCCGTGGCCAAGGCCGATGCCGAGATTCGAGCGCTCATTAAAAGTGCCAATTCTTCGCGACAAAAGAAGTTCAAACACCATGTCGACGGGTCGACGTTCGGCTGGCAACTGAATCAACTCGACGCAATGATCACAGATGTTTCGGCCGTGGCCTATGACTGGTTGGTTACCGGTAAGCCCTTGATCATTACTAAACCAGCAGACCGACGGGCGCTGATTGATGATGTTGCATTATTCAACACCCTGCAACCACTCGAAGTTGAAGATGTTGCGCAGCTCGAACGCAAACTTGTCGAAGCGACATCTCTAGCCAAAGATTCGACCGGCCCTCTCAGTCAATTGCGCGATTACTACTACGGCACAGCAAAGGATTACGACACCAGCTTCGAGTCAGCCTTGCGCAAAACTCTCAAATTGCACGAGCAATACCTCGCGGGCAAGAGTTTCATTGAGCCAGGGTTGTTTGCATCGCGAGGTTCGAAACTGCGACTACTGCGCTACCTGAACTTCGCCCTCCGCTCTGGTGCCCAGCTACTCGGTCTCTGGTCTGCTGCCAGAGTCAAGCCGCCCAAGAGCAGTCAGGTCGATCAACTTTTCACACATTTCTCTGACCCATTCAATGGCCGGTCGCTTGGCCCGGTGGCAGCCGAGCTTTGGCGCTTGAGTGTCGCAAACAACGAGCGCTTGGTGCTTGCTACCAACCAGATTTCGAGCAGCATCTTCGTGCGGTGCTATTTTGCGGTGCGTTCTCTTGCGTCGCTGCGTTGGCGCAGCATCCGAGTTATACCGACCATCACCGCTGGTGACAGCGAAGTCGTGCTGCGAAGGCTCACGCCGACTCGCGTGAACTACTTGAAGCACCATCCGATCAATTTGATGATGCTTCGGTCGAATGGCACCGAGCACGTGCTTTATTCGCCTGAATCTGACCCACTGTTCGAGCCTGGTCATTCGCTCATTATGTATGACCGTGTTATCACCAAGTCGGCCAAAGTGCGCGAAGTGGTTGACGCTTGCCCCAAGTTCTCGCAACCGGTAGTGCAGGCGTTCTAAAAAAGCTGGCGGATGCGCGGGCTTAAACTTGACTGAAACGAGGTGAACTAGATGCGAAGACTCTTTACGCGAATCGGCGGCACCATTGCCGAAAAGGCAGTCGTCTCTTCGTTGTTCGCGCTCAACCGCAAACCCGACCCCACATACCTTCTACCCGGCCCCCCTTGGGTGAACAACAGAATTCACCCGGATGCTCACCGCAGCCAAGTCGCGTTGCGAGAGCGTCTGCTCGAATGCAGTTTGACTTTTGCAGTGCCAGTTAGTTTTTGGCAAGAAGCTCCGATTGGAGTGCGCTCAACCGATCTTGGCAAGTTTCTCGAATGGGTTGGTCGCCACCCAGATTTTGAACTGCGCTGGCAACCGGAGCAGCTGCCCGAGATTGATTGGTTTTCTGCCAAGTCTCTGAAGTCGAGCCAGGTTTTCAACGACGTTAAGAAAGGCAAACGCGCTATTTACATTGGTGAGCGCAATTCGCCGAACGGCACGCGCGTTCCGGTGGAGGTTTGGAAGAAAACATCCAAGGGAAATTTCACTTCGCCAGGTTGGAACGGTTCGATCAGCGAGATCGGCCCTTCAGAGGCTAATCCCGAGCTGCTCGAACTCGATCGCAAATTGGTTGAGCGAAGCTTTCACAACATCGACTTCGAGATTGACGCTGTCTACCTGTGGGTTGATGGGTCTGATCCCAAATGGCTTGAGCGCAAAGGTGAGCACTCAGAAAACAGCGATTCGCACGGCACATCGGCAAGTCGTTTTACGAGTCGCAACGAACTCTATTTCTCGGTGGCCACCCTGCTGCGAAATGCACCGTGGATTAATCGCATTTGGCTGGTAACCGATGGGCAAACCCCTGAACTTGGCGAGCTTGCCGACAAGGTGACTATCGTCGATCACAGTGAATTCATTCCGGCTGACTATCTGCCAACTTTTAATTCGCATGTAATCACCTCGCATCTGCACCGAATCAAAGGTCTCGCCGAGCACTTTCTGTACCTCAACGACGACATTCTGTTTGGCCGCCCATTACTGCCGACCGTTTGGTTCGACTCGGTTGGTCGACCTATCGTTCGATACACCCGCACCACGTTGCCGGGTTTCTCGGTTGAGCAGCCTGACGTGATTCACCGCGCCAGACAACAGACGGTAAAACTAGCCTTGGATGCTGGCCTAAGGGTTTCTACACGCAGCATCCAGCACGGTCCTCACCCCATGCGTAAGTCGGTAATGAGCCAGATGTGGAAAAAGTTTGGTCCAGCGCTTGAGGCCACCAGTCTCAACCGATTCAGAACCGATGACGATGTGGTGCCAGAGTGGTTGCACAACTTTGTAAGTTACAGTGCCGGTGACGCTGTGATCGGTGGTCGCCTCACCTATACATACATTGTTCTCAACGCGAAGTCGGGGTTAGCAAAGATTGCAGAGCTTGCGCTTCGTCGCCCGCCTTCGGTCATATGCCTCAATGACGTTTCAGAACTGCCTGCTCACGATCGAGCATCCGAGCAAATCACCGAGTACCGACTCAAAAAAATCGCCGCCCTACTTTTGAAAGACCATTGATGAACCGCGCAACCTCGAACCTGCCCACTCGGCTAAGCCGCCTGTTTATGTCATCAGCTCTGGTGCTAGCCATGTTGGGCCTAGGAATTGCGTTACCGGCTAGTGCGATGCCGACTGGGCCGAAGAGTTTTTCGACGTCCCCAGATGTGGTGCCCGGTGAAAGTGGAGTTGTGGCAGTCAAGGTTCCCGCTCACCAAAAGGGTGCCTACCCACTCAAGGGGCTGAAAGCGGCCGCGCTAATCTATGTCGCACCAGTTGAGCGAGGATTCACTCGTCACATCGCGCTGTATGGAACCGACAAGGTTCCACAGGTGGTTGGCCCGGTTCGTAGCCTTCGAGAAACCGATTTTCCGGTGCTTGATCAATTCGGCAAAGTGCGAGTTTATGCATCGGGCAGAAGCCTAGAACGCGACATCATGCTGAATCTGCTTTCGCGAACCAAGCACATTTTGCGAGTCAACTCGAACGAAAACCTGCGTGAAATGTATTTCGCGCCAGGTTGCGTTGACCCTTTCTGCGATTTTTTGAAAGGCACCAAAATCGCCGGACGCGGAACAGGCTTGAGCATGTCGAACGCCAACATTCTCAAAGAGGCGGGGCTCTCGACCGGAGCTTTGCCGGCATCGGTCAAGTCGACTGGTAGGTCGATTAAGTCGATGAAAATCATCTACCGCAAGACTCCATACAACGACCCGATTCCGCGCACAATCACCTGGAACGCATCCAAGAAGATTTGGATCTACGAGGCATCTGGCAGAAGCGCAACGATTGATGCTGTCGGTGGCAAGAGCGTTTCTGGCCAAACCTCATCGGCCTCGGCGATTATTCAGTTCACCACTGCCAAAAACGCTGGCAGCGCGTTCACCTGTCGAATCATGCCAGAGGGCGGGCCTGATGCGGTGCCTTATACCAACTCGGTTGGAAAGGGCCTTGGCTTCTTGCTACGCGACGGCAAGATCTATGACATCACCTGGTCGAGATCTAGCTCGACGGCTACCACCAGCTACAAGTTCAAAAACGGGAGCAAGGTGAAGGTTACTGGCCAACCGTGGATCTACCTGGTGCCTACCAATCTGACAACCGGTTCGGTCACCTACGCAAACGGGGCCAAAGTTGCCTTCGCCCCAAAGCCATCAACGCCGAAGTGGTCATTCTCGACCTCTGTGCTCAAAGAGCGAAAGTCGTGTGAAGCACCGACTGCAATAAAGGTTTCTAAAGCATCGGCTACGTCGACCACCATCAAGGTGACTTCAAACTTTGACACCCTGAACTACGTTCCGGTGAAGGGTGTGAAAGTGAAGGTGAAGATCAATGGCAAGGGGTACCTGACTCTTACTACCTCGGCAACAGGCACTGTGACAGTGAAGGCGGCAAGCTCAAAGGTGACCTCGGTGACCATCGCCAAGCAGACGGTTGCAGGCCAGAAGTACGCTGCAAAGAGTTGGAAAAAGTAGTCGGGCTCTAGCCCTGGGTGCGCCCGCCGATTACAACCGAGTTAGGTGCAACATCTCTGGTGACAACCGAGCCGGCACCAATTTGAACATTGTCGCCAACGGTGATGTTGCCTAGCACTATCGACTCGGCGCCAATCATCACGTTGTTGCCAATCGTTGGGTGGCGCTTTGCGCGCGTGAATTCTTTTCCACCCAGGGTCACGCCGTGATATATCAAAACATCATCGCCAATTACCGCTGTTTCACCAATCACCACGCCCATGCCGTGGTCTACAAAAAAACGGCGGCCAATCTTGGCTCCTGGGTGAATCTCGATTCCGGTTAGAAAGCGCAACCAGTTTGAGAGCATCCGTGCCAAAATTCGACGACGCCACTTCCAGAGTTGATGGGCAACGCGGTAACCCCAGACCGCGTGCAGGCCCGGTGAGGTTAGAAAGAGTTCGAACCCGCTGCGCACTGATGGGTCTTTGGCAAGGCCGGTGCGGATGTCTTCACGAATGTTTATCAAGATATCCCAAGTCTAAACGAGCGAACCCCGCCAAGACTTTGGTGGGCTGGCGCTAGCGGCGCCTAAATGAAGACCGAGGGGAGTGACGAATCATTCCCCTCGGCCGAAACTTCATTGGTGTTTCGACTAGTTGTCTAGTTCGACCAAGTCTTTGTAAAGAATGGTCGACAGGTAGCGCTCACCGAACGAAGGAATGATCACGACGATCTTCTTGCCAGCAAACTCTGGGCGAGATGCGAGTTGGTTTGCACCCCAGAGAGCGGCACCCGAAGAGATGCCGGCGAGAATTCCTTCGCCCGAGGCTGCGAGGCGTGCCCACTTGACTGCTTCTTCGGTTGGCGCATCTAGAACCTCGTCGTAGACGTTGGTGTCTAAAACCTCTGGCACGAAGTTTGCGCCGATTCCCTGAATTGGGTGGCCGGCCGGGGTTCCGCCGTTGAGAATCGGCGAAGCGGCCGGTTCGACTGCGATGATCTTGATCTCTGGGTTCAGTTCTTTCAGAACCTGACCTACACCGGTAATTGTTCCACCGGTGCCGATGCCGGCAACCAGGGCGGCAACCTCACCGTTGGTGTCGCGCCAAATTTCTTGAGCAGTGGTCTTGCGGTGAATTTCTGGGTTTGCCTTGTTGGCAAACTGGCGCACAAGAACGGCACCTTCGTTTAGACCGATTTCTTCGGCCTTAGCAACCGCACCGCGCATGCCTTCGGCGGCTGGGGTCAGCACTAGCTCGGCACCGTAAGCGCGCAGCAGGGCACGACGCTCACGCGACATCGAGTCTGGCATCGTTAGAATCACGCGGTAACCTCGAGCAGCACCAACCATGGCAAGGGCGATACCGGTGTTACCCGAGGTTGCTTCGACGATTGCGCCTCCCGGCTGCAGTTCGCCAGATGCTTCGGCGGCGTCGACCATTGCGATACCGATGCGGTCTTTGACCGACGATGAAGGGTTGTAAAACTCGAGCTTGGCGAGTACTTCGGCACCACCGTCGATGATGCGGTTGATGCGAACGAGCGGAGTGTTTCCGACTACCTGAGTGATGTTGTCATAAATAGGCATGCTACGAATCTAACCTCGGATGCTGCGCTGACCCTTTTCGTTGCGAATTGTTGCGTGAACCGAATGTTTGATTATCGAGCCAAAGACTGGTTCAAAAAAGTCTGCACCGCGAGCTTCGCGGCCACATTCGATTCAGCATCCGCGGCAATACTCGCGGCACGGGCCGCGGCCACTGACTCAAACGACATCAGGCTGGCCCGAACGTTCGCAACGGCCGCTGGTGCGCAGCTAACCGAACCTACGCCCAGCCCAGCCAGCACAACGGCAAAGGTTGGGTCGCTCGCTGCCGAACCACAAACAGAGCAGTCGATTGAAGCGTTGCGAGAGGCGGTGGCAACACGGCCAATCAGTTGTATCAAGAGAGGTTGCCAGTGATCGAGCAGGTCGGGGTCGGTTGGGGAGTTGCGATCTACACCGAACAAGTCTTGGCTCAGGTCGTTCGTGCCAATCGAGACAAAATCAACAATGCCGGCAAGTTCGTCGACGGTTTGAGCCAGTGACACCAATTCGATCATTGCGCCAACTCTAAGTTTGCATCTCGCCCGCACAAGCTCGGTGAAGTAGCGAACCTGTTCTGAAGAGGCAAGCATCGGTGCCATGACCCAAACTTCGCGGCCGGTTATCTTCTGCGCCGCTGAGATCGCGTCTAGTTGCCGCTCAATAACGCCCCGGTTGTCGACCAAGAATCGGTAACCGCGATCTTGCTCTTCGAGGCTGCTTTGAGCAAACATCAACGGCTTATCAATGGCCACATCTAGCGTGCGAACCAAAATCGGCCCGGCCGGCGAACTTTCAAAAATGGTTCGGTAGTGAGCAACTTGAGCTTCGTGGGTTGGTTCGGTCTGAGCATCCATGAATAGAAACTCGGTTCGCAACAGACCAACGCCGGATGCACCGCTAAGCCTTGCCGCCTCGACATCTTGAACCGAGCCGACGTTAGCCCGCACCGCAATCAGGGGTTCGGGCAATCGAGCCGAGAACGGAATGGCCGCCGAGGCCTCAAGATCAAAGGGATTCACCAATACCCGCCCACCAAGCGGATCGACCAAAAGCGTTTCGCCCGTCGAGACATCGGCTGCCTCTGCGCAAGCCACAACAGCTGGAATGCCCCGCGCCGCGCAAATGATAGACGCGTGTGAGGTGGGCCCTCCTTTGATGGTCACTACACCAACAATCGCATCGGTGAACTGCACCGTGTCGGCGGGCGTGAGGTCGTCGATCACGAGCACCCAACGCCCCTCGGTTGGCAACTCGCGAACCGTGCTGATTCCGGCCAAGTCGGCCTGCACTAGCTGAGAGAGCCACTCAAAGTCATCGAATCGTTCGGAAGCCTCTTCTTTTACGAGCGGTGCGATGAAGTTGCTCACTGCTTTGCCGAACGCGCTTGCGGCCGACCAGCCTTGGTCGATGAATTCCTGTGCGCTGGCTACTAGAACGTCGTCGGCGACTATCTCGGCAAGGGCCTCGAGAACCTCACGAGCCTCGCCGTTTGATTCAGCAGCAACCCCTTGAAGCGAAAGCTGAACCTTCAAGACAGAGGCAGCAAGACGCGCTGTTTCTTCTCGCGGCGCGAGGTCGCTCATTCGGTATGGGGGTAATGTCTGGGCGGTAGCAACCACAAACGCCGGCGCGGTGGCCGCATTCAGCCCAACGCCAATTCCGCTCAGCACAACATCGGTGCGCACATCGCTCACTCGTTCAAAGACCCTTGGATGTCGGCGACCAGTGCCGCGGCAGCCTCGTCGCTTGCACCATCTACCTGCACTTCAACCGAATCACCCGATTTGACCCCGAGCGCCATCAGTAGCAGGGCCGATTTTGCCTGGGCTTGCTTGCCCGATGGGTGTCTGATTGTGACGACGAGCGCAGGGTTCGACTCGATTGCCGACTTGACGAGTTTTGCGATTTGGGCGGCAGGGCGAGCGTGCAGGCCGAGTTGGTCGGTCACCTTCACACTCGCCGTGTAAGTCATTGCATCCCCGCTTTGATTGGTGCTTTCAAGGTTACCTAATCTCGAAATGTTCTAGAGTTGCAAATGAATTTGGGTCACTCATCGCAATGGTAAGGAATCGAAAATGACCGAACAGGTAAAAGGCCCGGCCTCGTACTTTCCTTCAATCGAAAAAAAGTATGGCAAGCCGATGCAGTTCTGGTTCGATGCCCTAGCCAACGTCGCCGACCTCAAACATATGGAGCAGGTCAACTGGCTCAAGAACGAGCATGGCATGGGGCACGGTCACGCCAACGCGGTAGTGGCCTACTTGCGCGCCAAGTAGATCTCTGTTTTCAAGCCACCCAGTTCGCTGCGACTCAGTCGCACTCGCCCGCCATGTTGATCAACGATCGTTCTCATGATGGTCATACCGAGACCGCTTGACCCTTGCTGCCGCGACGCAAATGCATCAAAGCGCACAAACGACTCAACCCCGTTGTCGTAATAATGTTCGGGCAACCCCGGGCCAGCATCCTCTACCGTCAACAGCACCTCATCGGCGCCGGCAGCAGATAAGTTCACCCACACCTCGGCGTCGACTGGGGTGTGCTTGCGAATATTGCCAAATAGGTTCGAAAGCAATTGGTGCAGGTGCGCGCCAGAACCCATCACCTTCAGGTTCTTGGCAATCTTCACCGTGACCGTGCGCTTTGGCTGCAGTGTCTTTAGGTCGTCGACAAACTCACCAACAATCTGAGTGAGGTTGATGCGATTGCGATCGCTTGCTTGCCTCTCGCCCAACTCGGCTAACAGCAGCAGGTCGTTGATCAGTTGCTCCATGCGAACCACTTCGCTGAGCATCCGTGGCAGCGCCTTGTTTCTAAACTCGGCGTCGGCGCCCTGTTTTTGCAATAGTTCTGAATAACCCTTTATGACTGTGAGAGGGGTGCGCAATTCGTGCGAAGCGTCTCCCATGAAAGCCTGCATGGCCTTGTGCACGTTCTGCTCGGCGACGATCGAACCACGCAGTGCGTCGAGCATTTGGCTGAGCGCCTGTGACAGATCGGCCACCTCGCCACCGCGTTTCAAGTCGGGCAGTCTGACCTCGTCGCCGCCGGCAATGCGCTTAGCCGCTTGCACCAAACGTTCGATGGCGCGCAGGTCGAGGCGAATCAAAAGCCAAATAACCAGGATGCCCAGGCTCACGGCAATCACGATGAATCCGCCGAGCCAGCCGAGGTTCGCATTTCGTGTGTCGATGGCTTCTTGAAGAGGCATGATCAGCAGAAGGTAGTCGCCGCTGTCGATGGCCACCGAACTCATTCGATAGGTATCGACCGACTCAATGGTGATAGGGGCGGTTTGAGCCTTTGCGGCCAGGTCAGGCGCCGGAGCCACCTCGACGATGTTCTCAACGCCATAGACGTTGGTGAGCAGACCTTGAGTGTCGAGAATCGAAACCTGCACCGCGAACGAGCGGTCGGCTGCCGATTCGATGGCCGCGGCAATTTGGTCGGGTGCCGCGTCAGCCGCGTCTGCCGAAACCTTGGCAAGAACTTTGTCGAGACGCTTAACCTCTGAGTCGTAGGCATTCAGGGTGCCGGCTAGTCCAACTGCAGCAGCGGTAATGGTCGTTACGGCTGCGGTAGCCAAGAACAGTCGAGTGCGTAGCCTCATTTGCCTTCGATCATCTGAAAGCCGATCCCTCGAACGGTCTTGATGCCCTGATAGGTCTCTGTGTGAACCTTTCGGCGCAGGTAAGAAATATAGGTGTCGACCACGTTGGTACCGGTGTCAAAGTTGATGTCCCAAACCTCGAGTAGCAGCTTGCTGCGGCTAATCACCTTGCCCTTGTTCTCGATCAGCACTGTGAGTAAGTGATATTCGGTTGGTGAAAGCTCAACCTCGGCGCCGTCAACCAGCACCTGGTGCAGGTCGTCGATAATCTCAACCGGTCCGCAAACCAACTTTGATGAAGCGGATGCCGCCCCCATCGTTCGACGCAGCACCGCGTTCACGCGCAAGATAAGTTCTTCGAGGCCGAAGGGTTTGGTCACGTAGTCGTCGGCCCCAAGTTTCAAACCCTTGGTGACATCTGCCCGTTCTCTTCTGGCGGTGAGCATGATGGCCGGGGTTTCGTCGCCCTGTGCGCGAAGGTGGCTGAGCATTTCATAGCCGTCCATACCCGGCATGTTCACATCGCTGATGATGAGGTCGACTTTGCCGCCCTGCAACACAGTTAGAGCTTTCGAGCCATCTGCTGCCTCGAGCACCTCGAATCCGCTCAGTCGCAGAGCGTCGCCAAGCATTTCGCGAAGAACATCTTCATCATCTACAACGAGGATGCGGGCTGCTGAGCTTTTGGCGGTCATGCACTTAGGTTAGCGAAGGCGCAGCTATAGCCCACCGTTTTCTATAACTGTGCGCAGGTTCTTCACACGGTTTTCTAAAGGTCGCCGTTGCAAACTTGTGCATGTAAGAAAACCAACGAAAGGTTTCTCAAATGAAGATTTCAAAGTCACTTGTTGCTACCGGTCTAGTTCTAGCCCTCAGCATCGGCTCAGCCGCATCTGCTTCGGCAACCGAGGTAGTGCCAAACAACTACCCGATCACCAGCCCCGTAACCGAAACCACTGACACCACCGTGTCTGTCGATGTGAAGCCAAAAGACCGTAAGGTTGTTGACGGCTACCGCAAGATAAAGAAGACCTATGAGCAGAAGCAGGCTAACTACGCCGCCAAGGTTGAGTTCAAGGCAGCCATGACCGCCTGGAAAGAGGCGATGACCGCGTGGGAAACCACCAACGCAAGCTTGCTAGCTTCGCTTAGAACCATCAAGACCAACTTCAACACCTCTGTAAAGACGACAGAGACCAAGTTTGCCGCAGCTATGGCTGCTGCCAAGACTGCTGCCGACCCACAGGTTGCCCGTGCTAATGCTCGAGCAACTAAGGCCGCAGAGATTGCCGCGGCAATCAAGTCACGCAACGAAGCAATCGCTGCTCTGGGAGAGATTCCGGCCAAGCCTGTAAAGCCTGAAAACGATGGCAAGGGCAAAGTCAAGGGCAAGGGCGACAAAGGTAAAGGCAAGAAGAACGACTAGTCGATGAGTTCTTTGTAACACCAAAACGCAGATCCGATTTGGGTCTGCGTTTTGCTTTAAGCCACAGCCGAGGTTAGGCGCTCGACCAGTTCGGCATACTTGCCGGCGGTTTGTTCCACGATGGCCTGCGGCAACGCAGGCGGCAGAGTGTTCGACGAAGCATCCCAGTTGTCAGCAAGCCAGTTGCGAACGACCTGCTTGTCGAATGAGTCTTTGCGCTCGCCGCGCTCCCATGCCGATCGCGACCAGAAGCGACTCGAGTCGGGGGTGAGAACCTCGTCACCGAGGGTGATTTCGCCGGTTTGTGGGTCGCGACCGAACTCGAACTTGGTGTCGGCCAGAATGAGCCCGGCCTTTTCGGCCAACTCGGATGCCTTAGCGAAGATGTGCAGCGACAGGGCGCGAAGCGCTTTGGCGTCGGTTTCACCGATTAGTTCGACCACGCGTTCGAACGTGATGTTCTCGTCGTGGTCACCCAACTCGGCTTTGAACGCTGGGGTAAAAATCGGCTCTGGCAACTTAGCGCCGAAGGTTAGCCCCGCGGGCAGTTCAACACCGCAGATGGTTTTGTCGGCTTGGTATTCCTTCCAGCCCGAACCAGAAATGTAGCCGCGCACCACGCACTCGATCGGAAACATGTCGAGCTTCTTGGCAACCGTCGCTCGGCCGGCAACAGCTGCGGGAACCGGCAGCTCATCGCTCACGTGGTTAGTTACCCCGAGCCGTTCGAACCACCAGTTGGTCAGTGTGGTCAAGTGTGCACCCTTACCTGGGATGCTCGGCTCGAGCACGTGGTCGAACGCGCTCACGCGATCACTGGCCACCACGAGAATTAGGTGTGCAAAGTTTGGGTCGGTCGATTCGTAAAGGTCGCGCACCTTGCCCGAATAAACGTGCTTCCAGCCGTCTAGTTGCAGCGGCATTAGTGCACCTTGCCTTCGACGACCTTGGCGGCAATGTCGGTTCGGTGGTGCGAACCCTCGAGTGAAATCTTGGCGAGGCCCGCATAGGCCTGAGTGCGAGCATCCGCGAAATTAGCACCGGTGGCAACCACGCTCAGTACTCGCCCGCCGTTGGCTACGAGCTGGCCGGCCGCATCGGTGGTCGCAGCCGCAACGCAAACCTCGACTCCGGCAACTTGCTCGGCCTCGGCGATTCCGTGAAGCGGGCGGTTTGGGGTAGATGTGTCGGGGTATCCCTCGCTGGCAAGCACAACGGCGACGGCCACGTCTTGGGTGAAGGTTGGCTCGCTGGCCGAGTCGAGGTGGCCAGTGGCCGCCTTGTGCAGCAGGTTCTCGAGCGAGCTGGTTAGTCGACCAAGCACTACCTGGGTTTCTGGGTCGCCGAAGCGGGCGTTGAACTCGATCACGCGAATGCCGCGGGCGGTGACGATGAGGCCGCAGTAAAGCAAGCCGACAAATGGTTTGCCGAGCTGGGCCATTTCGCGAATGGTTGGCACTGCAACGGTGCGCTCCACCTCTTCGACGAAGCCTGCCGGCAACCAAGGTAACGGGCTGTACGAACCCATGCCACCGGTGTTTGGCCCGGCATCGCCGTCAAAGGCGCGCTTAAAGTCTTGGGCTGGGGTGAGCGGCAGCACCGATTTGCCGTCGCTCAAAAAGAACAAGCTCACCTCTTGGCCCTCTAAAAACTCTTCGACCAAGACACCCATGTCGATGAACTTTTCGGCATGTGCAATGGCGGCTGCGCGGTCGCTCGTGACGATCACTCCTTTACCTGCCGCTAGACCGTCGGCCTTGATTACGTAAGGTGCACCGAAGACATCCATTGCGCTTTCAACCTCGGCGAGGGTGTTGCATTCGCGGGCAAGACCGGTTGGCACGCCGGCTGCAGCCATCACCTCTTTGGCAAAGTTTTTCGAACCTTCGATTGCGGCGGCGGCTTGGCTCGGGCCAAACACCGCGATGCCCGCTTCACGCACGGCATCGGCCACGCCGGCAATCAGCGGGGCTTCAGGGCCGACGATGACCAGTTCGAAACCACCGGCTGCGGCGAACTCTGCAACGGCGGCGGGGTCTAGTTGGTCGAGCGTCGAATCGACTGCTACATCGGCTGCGATACCGGCATTACCAGGAGCGCAAACGATGTCGGCTCGCTCGGTTCCGGTGCGCACGAGCGCTTTCACAATGGCGTGTTCGCGGGCGCCCTGACCCAAAACCAGAATCTTCATTGCCTCAAGTTTATGGCGAGGCGAGAGAATGGTTTTCATGGCCAAAAGAAAGATACAACCGGATGCAGGGCTGCACGCATTGCGCGAAGTGCTCGCCGGCCGTTCCGAGCGCAGCAACGGCGATGAGAACTTCGTCTTGGCGGTGCGCTACCTGCTCGAGTGTTTGGCCGAACTGCGCCCTGGTAACTCGGTGGAGGTTCGGGTTCCGCCGCTCGGCGCGACACAGTGCATCGAAGGGCCGATGCATCGTCGCGGCACCCCGCCGAACGTCATCGAATGCGACGCGCAAACGTGGTTTGCGATTGCGGTGGGCGAAACCTCTTGGGACGACGCTGTTGCCGGCGGTCGCATTCGCGCTTCGGGAACTCGTGCCGATCTTTCGGAAGTTTTGCCACTGAATTTCGGGTTGAATTGAACTATGGCTAAAAACTCGAAGAAATCTCAACCACAAGAATCCGTCGAAGTAGTTTCGGTGCGCCGTGCTCCAAAGCTTTTCGCATTCATGGCTACCGGCGCTTTCGTCGGCATCGTTCTGGCATTCGTTATGTTCGCAGTCTCGAGCGATTCGCAAAAGGCGCAGCCGGGCATCCTAGGTTTCTTGGTGGTCTACATCGGTGGTGCGGGCTTCTTGGGCGGAACCGTTGTTTCACTCGGCGCAGACTGGCTTTCGAGGGCTCGTGCCAAGCGGGTTGAAGCCACTAAACTAAAGGGGTAGTTGGGCTTGCGATGGGGCAGATTCTGCCCGCAAGCACCCCAAACGAAGGACTCCCTTGATTCGTGGCGACGGACTTCTGAATCACGACCTTCTTCCAGACGAGAAGGGGCCGCAAGATCAATGTGGCGTATTCGGAGTTTGGGCACCCGGTGAAGAAGTCGCCAAACTAACTTTCTTTGGGCTTTACGCTCTTCAGCACCGTGGCCAGGAATCGGCCGGTATCGCCACTTCAGATGGCAAGAAAATCTTGGTTTACAAAGACATGGGTCTCGTCTCGCAGGTGTTCAGCGAGAGCGCTCTCGAAAGTCTCACCGGCCACATCGCCGTTGGTCACAACCGCTACTCGACCACCGGTTCTTCTTCTTGGCGTAACGCCCAGCCGACCCTGGGTCGCACCGCCTCGGGCACCGTTGCACTTGCCCACAACGGCAACCTGACCAACACCGCCGACCTGCTCGAGATGCTTCGCGCGGTCTACCCAGACCAGACCAACAACGAAATCACCGGCGGTAACACCACCGACACCGCAGTACTTACGGCCCTCATGGCCGGCGACCTAGACCACACCCTCGAGGCAACAGCCCTCGAACTGCTGCCAAAGGTGAAGGGTGCGTTCTGTCTTGTCTTCATGGATGAGACGACCCTCTATGCCGCCCGTGACCCTCAGGGTGTTCGCCCTCTAGTTTTGGGTCGCCTCGAACGCGGTTGGGTAATCGCATCTGAAACCGCAGCACTCGACATCGTCGGCGCATCTTTCGTGCGTGAGGTAGAGCCTGGCGAACTAATCGCGATTGACGAAAACGGTCTTCGTTCGAGAAAGTTCGGTAGCGTCAAGCGCGCCGGTTGCGTCTTCGAATATGTCTACCTGGCTCGCCCAGACACCGCCATCAACGGCAAGAATGTTTATGACTCAAGAGTCGAGATGGGCCGCACTTTGGCCCGCGAGTATCCGGTCGAAGCAGACCTCGTGATTCCGACCCCAGAGTCGGGTACCCCAGCCGCCATCGGTTACAGCCAAGAATCGGGCATCCCGTTTGGTCACGGTCTGGTGAAAAACGCTTATGTCGGCCGAACCTTCATTCAGCCTTCGCAGACCATTCGCCAGCGAGGTATTCGCCTCAAGCTCAACCCGCTCAAAGAAGTTATTCGCGGCAAGCGCATCGTTGTTGTCGATGACTCGATCGTGCGAGGCAACACCCAACGCGCTCTCGTGCAAATGCTTCGCGAAGCTGGTGCAGCCGAGATTCACGTGCGCATCTCATCGCCACCGATTACCTGGCCATGCTTCTACGGCATCGACTTTGCCACCCGCGCCGAATTGATTGCCACCGGCCTTGGTGTCGAGGATGTTCGTGCATCGATTGGCGCAGACAGCCTCGGTTACCTAACCAAAGACGGCATGATTGCCGCCACCGGGCAGCACGAGCGCGAGCTTTGCACAGCTTGCTTCACCGGCACCTACCCGATCGAATTACCGACCGCAGATCGCCTGGGCAAGAATCTTCTCGAGCGCACCGAAGACCCTGCCGCTTGCAACCCTGGCCCAGACAGCGAACTCGACGCGATGGTTCGCGAGGCCGAGGGCGGTTCGAACTAGTGACCGAACCAAACGCATACGCCGCAGCCGGCGTTGACACCGAAGCTGGCGACCTAGCCGTAGAACTCATGAAGCGCGCCGTTGGTGCCACTCACAACTCTCTAGTGGTGGGCGGTCTAGGCGGCTTTGCCGGCATGATGGATGTTTCGTTTCTAAAGTCATACGAACGCCCACTGCTTGCCACCTCAACCGACGGCGTCGGCACCAAGGTTGCCATCGCGCAGGCCATCGACAAGCACGACACCATTGGCCAAGACCTAGTCGGCATGGTTGTCGATGACATCGTCGTGGTTGGTGCAAAGAGCCTGTTCATGACCGACTACATAGCTTGCGGCAAAGTCGTGCCGCAGCGCATCGCCGACATTGTTCGGGGCATCGCCGAGGCGTGTGCCGCCGTTGATGTTGCACTCGTCGGTGGCGAGACGGCAGAGCATCCTGGTTTGCTCGGCCCAGATGACTACGACGTTGCTGGAGCGGCAACCGGTGTGGTTGAATCTTCGATGCTGCTCGGTGCGCACAAGGTTCAGGTTGGCGACGTTGTCATCGGCATGGCGTCGAGTGGTCTGCACTCAAACGGTTACTCGCTGGTGCGCAAGATCGTGGCCGACTCAAAGCTCGACTACAACAAGACCGTCTCTGAATTCGGCTCACGCAGCCTCGGCGAGGTTTTGCTCGAGCCAACCCGCCTCTATACGGGCGTGCTGAACAAGTTACTCGAGAGCGAGCTGGGTGCCGGCGTGCACTCGATGAGCCACATCACCGGCGGCGGTATCGCAGCTAACCTCGCACGCGTTCTTCCTCAGGGAGTCGCACTCGAGGTCGAGCGTTCGGCTTGGGCTCCGCAAGATGTGTTTCGCGTTCTGGCCGGCTGGGGGGGCTTCTCGCTCGAGTCGGTTGAGGGCACCTGGAACCTTGGTCTCGGCCAAGCACTCGTAGTTTCGGCAGACAAAGCCGACGAAATTACCGCCGCAATCGATGGATTCAAGTTGGGTGTCATCACCGAGCAGCCAAACAACCTAGATGGCTGGGTTCAAGGCGCTAAGGGCACCGACGGTGGCGCGGTGCGCCTAGTCGGCAACTACCGCGGCTAACTTGATTTAGCGCTCAGCAGCGCCATCGTCGTCGATGTCACCGAGCTGATCGCCAACTTCGTCGGCGTCTTCGGTTTCGACCACATCTTCTAGTTCGGCAACGGTTGTGCCGGTTTCACCATCGGCAGCTTCGCCCTCTTCTGGGTAGAGGTCGGCCCACTTGTCTTCGTAGTCTGGTTCGTCGTTCGACGAGGTCTTGAGCTCGCGCTCTAGCGCGGTTAGGTCAACCGAAGGGCTGAAGTACTTTAGCTCGCGAGCAACCTTGGTGTGCTTCGCTTTTTGACGGCCACGCCCCATGGCGAGCCCCCTTACAGTGTTCGACTCGAAAGCGTGAACCTTGCGTCACGCCAAAAACCTGCCGCTAGTTTATCAGCGGCGCACAGTAAAGTGCGACCAAGTAAACGGCTGTGGATGGCAGACCAAACTGCAAAACGGTGTTCAGCACACCCTGAACGAGTCGGCCTTTGCGCCAGTAGTTAACGGTCTGGCCCACATAAGCGCTGAAGGTCGATAACCCTCCGGCAAAACCGGCAATCAGCGCCACCGAGGTGAATTCACCGTTGCCGACTTCGAGTAGCACCCAAGCGCCCACGGCCGAAGCGAGGGTGTTGGCGAACAAGATACCGTATGGCAACTTGCCCTCCCAGCGACCCAAAAGCACGCGGATGACCGACCCGACGCCACCGGCAAGAGCAATCGCAAGCACTACCCAAATGTCGATGTTCATCGTTTCGCCTGCTTTATGCGACGGCCGACGATGTCGCCCATCCAGTAGGCCACCAGACCGAAGCCGATGGTTAGGGCGATGTATTCAGCCGCGACATCCGGGCTCAATTTGCCAAGCACGGCGATGATTGCCACGCCGCTGAGCGTGGTGAACCCGCCAGCAAAACCCGAGCCCAGAAATGCCTGACGCTCGGGAGTTGACAGCGCTGGCACGGTCATTGAAAGCGCGAGGATGAACGCACCCACCATGTTCGCGATGAAAATCTCGAGCGGGTCACTGCCGAATTCGGTGATGAACCCGCGCGTGACCGCACCCAGAGCGCCGCCCAAAAACACGTATCCAAGAATCTTTAGCTGCATTGCCTAATCGTCTTCATCTTTGGACTCAATCACAAAAACCGCGTTGCGGCCAGACTCGTGCTTACGGGGTTGCGGTCGCACTGGCACCCCACGTCGCGAGTCGCCAGGCATCGGCACGCGTAAGAACGGGTTGAATTTGGCCGCCGATTCTAGACGCCACGGCACGGTTACCAACATCACTCCGTGCACGTACATAAGTCGGCGCATGATTCGATTGGCTCTGTGGTTGTGGAAAATGTGCTCCCACCAGTGACCCACGATGTATTTCGGCATGTAGACGGCGATTCTCTCGCGACCGTAACGCTCTCGGTGTGCCTTCAGATATTCAATGAGGGGTGTCGAGAACTCGCGGTAAGGAGACTCAATTATTTTGAGCGGCACCTTGATGCCGTATTCTTTCCACTCTCGCTTGAAAGCCGCAGCACGTTCTGGGTCGGCGGCCACGTGAATGACGTCAAGCTTTTTGTGGTGCACAGAGATGGCATAGTCAAGCGCCTTGAGCTGGGGCTTGTTTAACCTGTCCATTAGAACGACAGCGTAGTCACCATCCGAGCCGAATTTGGTTTCGTCATCAATCGTGATTTCGTGGCCAATGGTTTTGTAGTACCGGCCAGTGTTGTACATCACCCAGAAAAGAATCGGCATCAACAAGAACACCAACCAGGCCCCGTGCGTGAACTTCGTGATCGTAACGATGACCAGCACTGACGCCGTCATCGTTGCCCCAATGCCGTTGATTATGAGCCCTGAGATTGCCTGACGCTTTGTCACCGAACCATCGCGACGACCTCGACGCCAGTGGCGCAACATTCCAATTTGACCAATGGTGAACGAAGTGAAAACACCCAGAACATACAACTGGATGAGCGCTGAAACATCGGCTTGGTAGATGATTTCGAGCGCTAGAGCGGCGAGCGTTAGAGAAAGCATGCCGTTCGAGTACACCAAGCGGTCACCACGGGTGAGCAGAGCTTTCGGGGCGTATGAGTCTTTGGCCAGCACCGATGAGAGTAGCGGGAAACCGTTGAACGCAGTGTTTGCCGCCAGCAAGAGAACTGCGGCGGTTGCAACCTGAAGAACAAAGAAGAGGATGCTTCCATCGCCGAAAATTGCCACACCCAACTGTGCAATCACAGATTGTTGTGGGCCGTCTAGCTCACGACCAAGTTGCTTGACCGGGTCTTCAAGGTAGTGAACTTTTGAGATGAGACCGAAGGTAATGATGCCGATAAACATCGAAATTGCGACAAACCCCATCCAGGCCATAGTGGCCTGTGCGTTCTTGATCTTTGGTTCACGAAAAGCAGGAACCCCGTTAGCGATTGCCTCAACACCGGTCAGTGCTGCTGAACCAGATGCGAATGCTCGAAGCAACAAGAAAAGCACGAGCATCGAGTTGCTGACATCTTCGATGGCAACTACTTCGTAGCCCGCCGAAGGTGCGACGATCGGCTGGTTTGTGAGAAGTTTGAAAATGCCGGTGCCGATCATCAGAAAGACGGTGCTGATGAACAAATACGTTGGCAGGGCAAAAGCGATACCCGATTCACGCACGCCACGAAGGTTTACGGCACATAACAAAATAATGAACCCCGCAGCGATCTCGATTCGAAATGGGTCGAGCTCTGGAAAAGCCGAAATAATGTTGTCGGTACCGGCGGCAATCGAAACTGCAACGGTGAGAACGTAGTCGATCAGTAGGGCCGAGGCTACGACGATGGCTGGCTTCTCGCCGAGATTCTTTTTGGCAACTTCATAGTCACCGCCGCCAGATGGATAGGCGGCGATTACTTTGCGGTAGGAGAGTACGACGATGGTTAGAAGTAAGACAACAACCGAAGCAATGGCGGGGGTGAATGACAAGAAACTGAAACCGCCGAGAGCCAAAATCATAAGCATCTCTTGCGGCCCGTAGGCCACCGATGAAAGTGGATCGGAGGAGAAAATTGGTAAGGCTACCGATTTTGGTAGCAGTTCTCCCTCAAGCTTCTTTGTCGAAAGCCTTTTGCCAAGCAAAAGGCGTTTCGGCTTGATTGATTCATTCACAAGCGAACAGCCTACTCTTTTAGTTCAGCACGCGAGAGCGGTTGCA
>JACCDH010812376.1_pt1 | contig 31713 bp, 29 predicted proteins | sample 7442481 | NCBI WGS metagenome assembly JACCDH01 (sample SAMN15323433, study PRJNA562643) | freshwater metagenome | isolation source: river surface water | place: USA:Blue River Watershed | collected 2017-08-15
GGCGATAGCCAGTAAAGAGGTCATCTCCACCGGCGCCGGAAAGCAAGACTTTGACACCTTGGCTCCGGGCTAACTGGCTGATGTAGTAGACATTCAGTGCTGCCGGATCGGCCAGTGGCTCATCAAGCTGTCGCACCATCTGTTCCAGGTCGCTGGCCATAACGCCGGAATCGATTCGAACGATTTCAAGTGGAACCTTGAGATGCGCTGCGACTTTGCGCGCATAAGGCAGGTCAGCTTCCTCGCCTGCGTCGCCTCCACCGATCGCCTCAATGGTGTAGCAACGAATTTCCGGATTCTGCCTGGCTGCGAAAGCAACGATCGCACTGGAATCCAGCCCCCCCGACAAGAACGCGCCCAATGGGACGTCTGCCAGCATTTGGCGCTGGACTGCCTGCTCCAGATGACGAGAAGTCCCTTCTATCCCGTCGCGTTCCTTGCAGAACGTCCGGTCAGTCTCAAACATCGGGAGGCGGTACCATGACCAGTGCCGTACGATCTTTCCTTCCCGGATGAAAAGGGCCTGCCCTGGCGGCAACTTTTTGACTTCGCGCATGGGGGTGCCCTCGCCAGGGCACCAGAGATACGTCAGGTAGCGATGTAGCGACTGCGGGTCGAGTTCGCAAGTCGATGGCAGCATGGGGCGCAATGCCTTTATTTCGCTGGCAAAGGCAAATCCGTCCCGAGTCTCCGTGTAATAGAGGGGCTTGATGCCAAGTGCATCCCGAGCGACTAGGAGTGTCTGCTTGCGCTCGTCCCAAATGGCGAAGGCGAATATGCCATTGAGTCGGGATAGCATTGCCTCGCCATCGGCAAGGTAAAGATTGATCAAAACCTCGGTATCAGAGTGGCCTTCGAACGCGACGCCCTCTGCCTCCAATTGCTTTCTCAATTCGGGGAAATTGTAGATTTCCCCATTGAATACCAGAACGACATTACCTTGGGCTCTCTGCATTGGCTGATGGCCATGAGCCGACAGGTCCACGATTGCGAGGCGCGCGTGGCCAAGTCCAATACCACTCTTCCCCTGAAAATATACTCCCCGGTCATCGGGTCCGCGATGCAATAAAGCCGACACACTTTGAACCAAGGCTGCCTGCGGCCATGCCCCGGAAAATCCGGCTATTCCACACATTTCTTGAGCCCGAGTCTTTGTATTGTTGTAAGGCCAATTCTTTGTTGCATCATCGGCCTGGCCCCGGCCTCTCAAGGGAGCTGTTCACTTGAACTCCAACCTCTTCCATCACTGCATCCAGCGTATGTGCTACGCCTTCACGAAGTGAAATGCGTGGCATAAAACCAAGTACTTTACTTGCAAGCGTTACGTCTAACACACTTGCCGGAATGTCAATCTTTCGGGGTGGGGCATCGGCGACCGGCAGGTTTAGGCCTGTTAGATGCTCAATTTGATCTACCACGTCACGCAAGCTATACCCTTTGCCTGCACCAATGTTTAGAACCAGCGGCAGGCGATCGCAAACACCTGCTCTTACGAGCGCCTCAACTGCATCATCGATGTAAATAAAATCGCGCACCATGCGACCGCCGTCACGCAATGTTAATGTTTCCCCTCGAAGCAAACATCCTATTGCTATGGCGACGAACCCCTGTCGTCCTGTAATGCTTTGACCAGGGCCATAAGGATTAGCCAGACGAATAATTCGTACATCCAAGCCGTGCTCCCAATGCGCCAAACAGAGAAATTTTTCTACCGCAAGCTTATGTATTCCATGCGCACTTATCGGCCAGGTCGAAGCATCCTCTCTAACAGGAAAGTGTTCCTGTATGCCATAGACCGAAGCCGAAGACACAAAGACAAGCCGCCGGACACCTTGAATTACACAAGCATTTGCAACGCCTAGAGTGCCCACGACGTTGTCATGCAGCTCTCGAGCAACGTCCACATGCAGATCCCCCGGGACTGTGCTGGAGACCAAGTGATAAACAATCCCCACACCGGAAAGAGTATTGGTCAGCGCAGCATTGTCATGAAAATCACCCTGCACCCAAACCAGTTTGCCGACGAATTCTGCGGGACATGGATTTCGATCGAGAACACGCAATACGTGCCCACTTCTCAGTAGGCTGCGAACCAAGTGCTTGCCTATAAAGCCAGCCCCAATCAAAGCGATGCATGTCCTGTCGGAATCCTTCATTGGAGACCCAGTATGTTGAGATAGGACTCTACAAAAGCGGAATCGCCGAAAGTGGTTCGGGCACGATTTGCCGCCTGCAAAGATAAGTGTTTGCGCCGGTGCGTATTCTCCAGCAGAGCATTTAGAGCCTTTGCCAGATTGGCTGGGTCACCAGCTGGAACAATAACGCCGGCGCTACCATGGTCTAACAGGTCAGGAATTCCTCCAACATCGCTCGCGACGCACGGAACCCCCAGCGTCATCGCTTCCAGTAAAGCTACCGGGAATCCTTCTGCATGCGAGGGGAGTACAAATACAGTCGCCGCCCGAAGCAACTCGATTAAAGTTGCGCGGCTATCCACGGGACCGATAAAGTCCACGCTTTCGGCGATTCCGAGCTCTTGCGCATGCGCATGCCATCTAAGCGCCCTATCAAATAACGGACCTACCATGCAGAGGCGCACCTGCGGAGAATTGGCCTTTACCTTTTGAAAAGCCTGCAATAAATCGAATACTCCCTTGCCAGGGATCACCCACCCCACATAAAGCACTGTCGGCACAAGTGCCTCATCCTTCCAGAGCGGGGCAGTCCTAAACTCTTGAGTTACTGTTGCACTGATTGTCACGCAGTTAGCTTTGGGGAAAATACCCTTGTAATAGTCACGCCATTTCTCTGATTGCACCCCGATTGTGACCCGCTCGCATGACACGAACACACGGGCAAGACGAGCAGCAAGCACGGGCATTTCATCCCAATAGGCTGGAAAATTTCCATCCACCATGACCATTACCGCGTGGCGACCAGCCATGCGCACCCAAAGTAGCCATACCAGCTTTTCATAGAATGACGCGCCGGCACTTGCAAAAAACAACACTCGAGCGCAACGTTCAACGCGGAAAGTCGCCCAAGCCAAGCGCCACAGATTTACGATTGGCCGCATAAAGCCCACTAACCCTCGCTGCTTCGGAAGAGGCGAAGAAAAGACAAGTCCGGGCATGTCCCCCAGAAATTGGTGCAACATAGCTACGATCGAACTCACACCGCCGACCGGCGGAGGCAGCGCGGCGAATATCAGAGCAAGTTTGGGCTTAGCCCGATTCATTTTTGAGGATCCATTTTTCGCTTTACCGACTGGTAACCACGTTGGAAGAGAAGCATCGATAGTGTCACCAGCGACCTTATACGCAGACCCAAGCGTCCCCAAATCAGAGCCCTACTCAACTCCATTTTTGCCTTCACAAAGTCATCTTGGCTCCACGCGTAACGGCCAGCGGCGTAGGCAGCATTTGCCTCCATCCGCTTTTGAGCTTGCGCCGGAAGTCGGTGAGCATGGACTGCGTACACCTGCCGCATGGGCAAGGACATATCCTTTCTGGAGGCGCTGTGCATGCTGAACAAGTAATAGCCTAGACTTTCACGGACAAAGAGGAATCGGTCGGTCAGCGAGGCCATTCGTATCCAAGCGTCGTAATCCTCCGCCGCAATGATCTCCCTGCGTTCGTCGAATCCGCCAATCTGTTCCAATATTGCGCGACGAACCACAACTGATGAGGTAGCTACCGGATTACCATCGGTCAGCAAATGCTGAAACACTGGGGGGCGGACCGGCCAGCCACCTATATGCTTTGGGAGTAGCGAACGCCGTCCTTGAGTAACAAGCCGAAGTCGGTGGTAGATGAAGTCGACCTCTTCAAAATGCTGAGCACATCGCTCCAGCTTTTTGGGATGCCACCAATCATCCGAGTCTAGGAAGGCTATCCATTCACCACGTGCTGCGCTGATTCCGAGATTTCGTGAAATCGCTATCACTCCGCCGTTATGCACCTTCAGCATGCGAATTCTTGTATCTGCGAACCCGGCAACGACCTGATCCGTATTGTCACTTGAGTGATTATCAATGACTAGGATCTCTACTTGAGACCAGCTTTGCGCCAGAACCGAAGCTATCGCACGAGAAATTAGATGTGCATGATTGTAGGAAGGTATTACAACCGAAACCAATGGCACTTCACCGGTCATAGCTTCGCTCGCTGAATGCCAAAATGCACTGAACAGTAATGTAGTAACTTGTCGATCTCGCCATTAATATCTATTACCGGTGCGCCGATAAATCTGACGAGTCGATCGCAGCAATAGTCAATCGGTGGATGATCGTTAGCCCCGCTGGCTGACGGCCGCTCCAATGTCGGCTCGTGCCCAAACAGTGCTCCCGCGCGAGCCTGAATCAACTCGGCCATCTCGATGACACGCATTGCCCTCCCCCCGAGATTTAGTACGCCAACAGCGTTCAAATCTTTTCCGGTTTCGATTATTCGCGCCACAACCTCACATACAGCCGTCAAAGGAATGAAATCGCGCCACTGTTGGCCAGTTGTTGCAAGACGCATATTTCCTGTCTCGGCAACTTGGCGACATAGATCATTCGCCAACAACCGCCAGCAATTTGCTTGCGCATCTATCGGCGCACCGAAAGCGTTTGACAACCGAAGTGCCAGCACTTGAATATCTTTTTCTTGACTTGCCTGACGCATTGCGAACTCCCCTGCCAAGTGTGAGCTGGCGTAGGGGTGCAGGTTCATCGGGCAGTCGGCCTCAGATATCTTTCCCATTAGTGGATTTGCATAAACATGGGCTGACGAAAAATACAGCACACGTCTTACTCCCGCACGCCTTACGGCACTCGCAAGTCTCGCACTACCGAGACAGTTAACAGCAAATGCGGCGACCGGATCTTCGATAGCTTCGCTGGCATTCATTCCAGCTGCATGGATAACCGCATCGATACGCAGACAGGCGGCATACAGCGAGTTTTCGTCATTCCAATCAGTCGGCACCAGCTCGATCTGGTCGGAGAGTTTTGACTGTAGAACCCGCCGTGAGCCAAGCTTTAGCATGTGCCCCCGCTGCACCAAGTGCTGGGCGATACGCGAACCCACAAGTCCACTAGCACCGGTAATCAGGATACGCATTTGTCACTCAGCAAGCCCAAGGCGCCCCTTTTGCCCACATCGACTCAAGCAATTCATGATCGCGCTTGGTATCCATGCAATGCCAGAATCCGTCGTGGCGGTATGCCATCAGTTCACCCATGGCCGCTGCACGCTCTAGCGGCTCGCGTTCAAGCATCGTCTCATCCCCGCCAATCAATTCAAAAAAAGCTGGCTCAATCACAAAGTAGCCACCATTGATCCAGCCTTCATGCAACTGCGGCTTTTCCTTGAAATTAGTAACGGTCGCACCCGCCATCTCGAGCTCGCCAAAACGCGCCGCTGGTCGGACTGCAGATACCGTTACAAGCTTTTTGTGGCTGCGATGAAATGCCAGCAAAGCATCTAAGTCAATATCAGACACGCCGTCACCGTACGTGAGCATGCAAGTTTCGTTACCAATAAACTTTTGCATCCGCTTGACTCGCCCTCCTGTCATTGAATGATCCCCCGTGTGCACGAGAGTTACGCGCCAATCCACCGCGTCAAGCTGATGCGGCATCACATCGCCAGAAGATAGGTCAACTGTAAAATCCGAATTCAACGATCGGTAGTTTAAGAAATAGGATTTAATTACCTCCGCCTTGTAGCCCAGTGCGACAAAGAATTCCTTGTGATTGAATTTTGCATAACTCCGCATGATGTGCCACAAGATCGGACGCCCTCCGATTGGCACCATTGGCTTTGGAATCAATTCTGTGTACTCAGAGAGTCTGGTTCCAAATCCACCAGCCAGCAGGATTACTTTCATTTCTTATTCCCAATCGTAATTGACCGCATCTAACGGAAGCCGTTCTACTTCGAACGGATCATGTTCATGGCTAGCGATATTCAATACCAAACTTCGCTCTTTCGAACAGCCTTTGAAGCCAAACCACAATCCCGGGGGGACGCAAAGTCGGCTGTAGTTTCCCTCTACCCCAATTTCCACAGAACTGAATACGCCAGGACGACCATCCCAGAAAACAAAACGCACGAGCCCGAGAGGGACAATGAGATTCATCGTCATGCGGCGATGACGCTTCCATCCTTTAACAGCGCCAGGATCGAGGCAAGAAAAATACGCCTCCCCAAAGGTCACAAAATCTGGCTCGCCTGCTTTCAGGGCATGCATAACGTCGCCCCCGACGACATCGATTCTTCGCAATTCTGTAAGTCGAATATCTTCGATCACTGAATCCATGCCGCGCCTTTAGCTTTTGCCATTGAGCAGTATTCCGCAATCTGTCCGCGTGTCACCTGCATGATGCTTGAAGGGTCGCGATAATACGCGCCATACCACTCCGCGGTCATTCGGACGGTATCTTCGAAGCCCATGACCGCATGCCAATTCAACAAGTGCAAAGCCTTGTCGCAATTCAGTTTCAACAGACCAGACTCATAGGGCGCCTGACTCGACTGTGGAACTTGCTTCCATCTCACCTGACTCCAATGCAGGGCCATCTCCTGAACCAGGCGCAATACGCTGTGATTCTGCTGGGCGGGCGGGCCAAAATTGAACGACTCCCCATGTAACGCCGGCTGCGCCTTCATCGCAGCTGCGAGGGCCAGATAACCGCCAAGCGGCTCCATCACGTGCTGCCAAGGGCGGGTGGAGTAAGGATTTCTTAGCTGGACGTCATCACCTTGCGACCAAGCGCGTACGCAATCAGGAATGATTCGGTCGCTCGCCCAATCGCCACCGCCAATGACGTTCCCGGCTCGGGCGGAGGCAATGCGGACGTTATTGGCATCCCCGAGGAAGTAAGACTTGATATGCGACTTGATCGCGAGTTCCGCCGCTCCCTTAGATGCGCTGTAAGGATCAGGCCCACCTAGCGCATCATTTTCCCGGTATCCCCAGACCCACTCCACGTTGTCGTAGCATTTGTCGCTGGTGATGATCACGGCAACACATGGCCGTTCGAGGTTGCGCAATGCCTCGAGAACGTGCAGCGTTCCCATGACATTGGTCTGCCAGGTCTGCAACGGATCATCATAGGAACGCCGTACCAGCGCTTGGGCAGCCAGGTGGAAGACAAAGTCGGGCTGCGCACGATGCACGGCTTCGCTCACTGCCCTAGCATCTCGCACGTCGACTCGGACATCTTGAACAACACTTGCCAGTCCTGCGGCTTCGAAATGCGAAGGCTGCGTGGGCGGCTCTAAAGCCAAGCCCGTGACGCTCGCACCCATGGCGTCAAGCCAAGCACATAGCCAGCTACCCTTGAATCCGGTATGGCCTGTTACCAGGACGTGTTTTCCCTTGAAGCTTTCGTTCATCGTATGCTCTCGCTCCGTACTGAATTCTTGGCAACTTCGTTGCTCACTAATGAATTAATTAACTTTTTCCATCTATTCAGATCGTCGTTTCTGAAGAAATACGCGTCCCTAGCGCTTCTCGCCTGCGTAACTGCGTCCCGCCCCTGCAAACAAGCGGCCAACTGTTCCGGGGAATCGAAGAATTCTGCTCCTGCATGCCCCCTGAGCGGACTCAGGTTCAGTTGGCGCCATGAGTGAAAGATCATCACGGGCTTACCTGCCAAGAATGCGTCAAGGCTAGCTGATGTGCTATTACCAGAGACCACAAAGTCAAAGTCGGCTAGCAGCTCCTGCAAGGAGCCACTGACAACCGGAATTTTCCATCCGATGAACTCATTTGGCTTGATTACAAATGCCGGATGCGGCTTGAACGAGAATTTCCATTCATTGCCCAACAAGGCAGCCGCATTCTTTGCACTTTGCAGCAATTCCCTTAAGCCGCTCGGCTCCATATCCCCGACGATCAGGATACGTTGCCCGTTTGAACCATTGTCTTTCACTTTGGGCGCATGTCGGGATTCTGATGTAAGTAAATACCGCAGCGCTTCTACAGAAACTAGTTGCGCTCCTTGATAGCCTTGTGACTGCAATGCGGCTCTAGCCGCTTCACCGTTTATAGCAACTACGTCTGGGAGCGGCATGCGGAATTCAACCGGACCACTGACGTTGATCGGATCCTCTGCATAGTACAAATGCCAGAATGGGACTGTTGCATGGATAACGCCAATGATTGGCCCATGACCATGACGACGCCAAGCAGTCAGTAACGCCTTCTCCCATGCCTGATTCTCAAAGAGATACAGGGCAGCCTGCTGCCGCGGAAGGTCACGGAGGGCCGCATCAAACAAATGCACTGCGAGACAATTGGCGGCTGCCACACGCCCGGTTATCGAATTTTTCCATGCGGGCTCCAGTATTGGCCAAAGCCAAGCGGGTAGCCCGGATCTTTGCATTTCGGCCGGCAAATTCCGCAGTAACCGGGCTCGACTCCGCAGCCAAAAGCCACTGCGAATTGCCTTCCAAACTACTTTCGTGCTCAAAAAGGAGTCAACAAACTTGTGAGTACCGGCCCCACTTCGGGACAGGTTAAATGTCTGCGCAAGCTTGGCCCCGGATCTAGCGCGGGGAGCGGCTTCGCTTGGCCAGTAATTCTGCAGCCAATTCAAATGGTGCCCTTCTTGCACCAGCATTTCTGGCAAGCTCCCCCATTGGCGCGAATGAAAGCGTGAATCCAGTGCTGCTTCGGAGTCCAAATGGGCGAAATAGGAACACAAAAATATTGCCCCTCGACCTCCTCGCCATTGAGCCTTGCCCAGACTACGCAACGGCCAGCGCCTAATGAGGTGCGCGCATAAATAGATCATCCACTGCACTGCCTCATGCATGCCCTTCAGGCGACTTATCCGGGCTCGCAAGGAAGATTTGCGAACGACCTCGATATGGATGTCGAGATGCTTACATAATGCACTGATTGCTTCGGCCAGCCTGCAATCTTCGCTGTGAAGTGACAAGGCAGAGGGCTGTAGGGAGCGCAACAGCTCCTCCAGCGTCAACAGTTTCAACGTCTGGTACAAGTCCGGTGTCTTGAATGGGCTTTTTTCGGCCAGCAATCCCATCCACCAGAAGTTGTTGCCTTCGGCATCTTGCAGGTGCCGTTGCAGCGGGATTCCGTCAACCTCCATGAGCCCCAATGCACTGATCAGCGAGAGATACCGCCCCCGTACCGCGATCGCTCTTTCTTCCAGCAGAGCAGGAATTGAATACTGACCCGGCCTGTCAGATGCCTTGTTCCAGAAAATGATCGGAGCCTCTGCCGCCATGGGCGCTTGCTCCAGATCCCATATCAGGCAGGGCTTGCTCACTGCTGGATATCGCCCAGTGACAGCAAAATTTCGGCTGGCAAGTCCTGATCCATTCGCATGGTTTGCGGGCTATTAGAGGCAACGGGCTTATGCAGGGCTACCGCGGCAAAGCATAATCGATCATAAGGGGTAATTGCAGTGGCTGAGGGCTTGCCCCAGTAACCTCTGGCCAATAACCTGTCAGCCCCCAGCACCTGGAACTGACGCCAAAGTTCAGCCGCGTTCGATACCACGTAGGCCGCACGTTCCCCGCTCATTTGCCCTTCTGCATTAATGAACTGATACGACCTTTCAAAGTCCGCGCATCCCGGCTTGTCAGTCAGCCGGAAAGTTGCCACCAGATGCCCACCGGGCGCTACATGCGACCAGACGACTGCAAGCATTTCGTCAAATTGCACGTTCCAGTCAATGCAGCTCAGCGAGAAAACCAGATCATAGGATTTGCCGGACAATTCTTCCGCGCTGATTCTCAAAACATCGCCTTCGTAGATTTGAGCACGTGGATTCAGTTCGCGGCCAACGGCGGCAGCAGCATCGTTGATCTCGATCCCTTCATAGGAGTCGACGCCAAATCGCTCCCACAATGCCAGGCCCAAGCCCCCACAACCGCAGCCGACGTCGAGTACCTTGCTGTCTGCCCTAATAGCCAAGGCCTCGAGCACCGCTCGCTCCGATGGGTAGAATTGATCCCAACGGATCCTGTTTGTCGAAAAATACTTCGATATCCAATCGGTTTGGTACGCAATATTACGAGTTGTATCGCCCATCCTATTTGTAGCTCATCCAGAGTGGGTCCGATTGCATGTGCGCCTCAACCAACTGGATATCGGAAGGGCTGTCGACCGAATATGAAGGAATATTCGGATACGGTGCGATATGCTGGCAGAAGCTCATGTCCAGAATGCGATTGCTATCGCAGGCTTCGATCTGCTCCAACCGGGTTTCAGGGTGCTCGGTGAACATTTTCAAGTACTTCCACCGGAAGGCAAATATGCCGTAGATGCGGCGAGCCATCAGGTCAGGGCCGAACTCTCCTTTGCAATAAGGTACCGGTGCCCTGGAGGTATAGAGTACCTTGCCGGATGCGTTGTATACCAGCTTAACCGTATCAGGATTAAGCCAGATTTCCTTGTCGATGATATGCATGGCCAGAATGGTTCCGGCCTTCTCGGGATCCTGGATGAGCGGGTCAATGACGGTACTGATCATGTCTGGACGCATCATCGGTTCATCACCCTGTACGCATACCACGATGTCATCGTCTGCGACTTCCTGCCCCAATTTTTGGGCAGCCTCAGCCACACGATCAAGCGCTCGCGTATGGTGTGTTCCTGTCATGGTGCAGGAGATGCCTTTGGCTTTTGCGAAGGTGGCAATTTCTTCGTCGCATGTCGCCAGTGTCAATGCGGCCCAACCCTCGTACATGGCGGCGCGGAGGAATACATGCTCGACCATGGGCCGGCCCAGTATGGGATGCATAGGCTTGCCAGGAAATCTGGAAGCTGCCATTCGTGCGGGAACGATTCCGAATACTTTGCTCATATGAGAATTTCCTTTGTGTTACTTGAAGAAGAGGCCGGCGTGTCTTTTTCCACCATTACTGGTACGGCAGAATCCGGGATGTGTATGGCACGCAGTGTCATCAATAAGGTAGCCATAAGCATCCAACCATCATTGAACAACACATCACCAAGGAATAAGAGAGTCAAGACGTATGCAAGCAGAACCACGTGCAGCCATTTATCCGGGCCGGAAACAGAAACGGATCGGGAAACATCTCCACCGAGCCGAATCATCAGCATCATCCATGCTATCGTTATCGGAAACCCACAGGCAGCAGCCAAGCGCAAATATGAATTGTCACCGAATCCAGCTCCATCTGGCGTTCGCAGGTCAATCAGAAATTGCGATGGCAACCCGAATGTCCATTGCTCCAAATTTGAAGTCAGTGCCACTATCAACGCAGAATTTTTTTGGGTGCGGCCGAACATTCCCTCAGTCCTGAATCGATCAAGCAACTGTGGGTACTTTGCAATGATCAGCAAGGCGATCGAAAACAGGATCAAGACAAAGGCAATCACGAGCGAGTATCGGCCTTTTATCCCATTCAGCCTCACAGCGAAGACAAGCAAAGTCAAGTATGGCAACGATACGAAAACTACAGACAAACGCGATAGCGAGGGTATTACGGCCAATAAAAATACGACCCAACTTCCCAGCACTATGGACACAGCAATCCACTTTGGTCCGCTTGGGCGATAACGGGCAATGTAGATGCACAACGCAAAAGCACCCAGACTAATCATCTCCGCGTAGGCAGAGGGATTACCCAACGTGCCTGACTCCCTGCTGGTAAATAGCCGCCACTCCTGCGTAACGAACCATGGCACTCCCTGTAAATAGGCAAAGGTTCCCGTCACTACCTCCGGGAATAGATGGATATGAGCGAGGCCAAATATCGCTTGAAACGCTCCTTGGGCGACCACCAGCAAAAGTAAGCCTTTGGCAAACCAAGGAACGCCGAAAAATGCTCGACCGCCAAGCACGGCCAGAGGGAGTAGCAACAGGGCTCGCGAATTGATCAGGACTTCTGAAACACGAGCCTGATCCCAGTGAAGACCGATCCACACAGCCGAAAACCAGACGAGCATGGCGCAACCCAAGTTGAACTTCAGCGCGTCCTCGCCACTGAGCATCAAGACAAAGGCCAGCATGCCGCTGGAAGTTGCCAATGGGATGATCAACCAGAGATTTTTCCCCAACAAGTCTGCAGGCAATAGCATATGCAGCATTGCCTGATGCGGAAGAAACCCCAACCCCAGGAACAGCATCAAGCACAGGAACGCAGTCAAACTCTCAGTGTTTGGAGCGATTTTCACGCCATCCCCATAACCACATGAGCTGCAGCATCGCGACGACCGCAGCGACAAGCAAGCTTCGCAGCACTGCCGGCACGCCCAATGGATTTGTCGTCTCCATCATAAAAGAACTCAGGATCACCTGATCGGCTCTGTCAGCTTCACGGTGTAGAGCTCTCTTTTCAAAGATTTGCTTTTCAAGATCGCGCAACTCTTGCTCCAGCTGTGCTATCCGCTCCTGCCGAGCCCCCGCATCATGGCTCAGCAATTCGTCAAGTTGACTTTGCCTGACAGTCCGCTCGGCACGCAAACGCACTGGTTCAATTTCTGCCGTCAACAATCTCGCCTCTATTCGAGCTTTCGAATCCTGATAGAACTGTTGTAGGAATCGATGCAAGATTTCGCGAACGGCTTCAGTCTCGCTTCCCGAATCGACCCAGATACGAAGCTGGTACCTGACATGCATTTCGCCTGGGGGCAATTCGATTTCAATCGCACGGAATGGTGATTGCTGATACAGCCGCTGCACATCGGCACGCGCAGTTAAGGGCGCAACCACATCGGCACGATATCGACGCAAACTGGCATCGCGGTGCACGCTCCACGCCAGATGCAGCAAACCGGCCAACAGAGACACAATGAGTATTGACGCGAATTGCGTTGCGGCGCTATTTTGCCGAAAGGAGATCATGTTATTCGCCGATACGGTACAAGGCAGCCAATGCTTCATCCGGCCTACCCAGCAGATCACTTTCGGCATCGTCATCTAAATGGACCCAGCCACCTTGTTCATTCGACCGATAAAAGGCATTCAGCAGGCGCATGGAAGCCAGAACATCTTCATACGTCACTGAAAATGGCTTATCGTATTCGAGCGCCGATACGACATCTTTGTAAAGCTGCTTGTGCCCGTGACCGTACACATTACCGGAAAAGTCTTCAGAGGCGGTAACGCAGGCGGCGGGATTAGGGGTGTAGACCTGCAATTCGTTCACGGCGATGCCACCGATCTGTGCCAGCCCCTGCTCACACACGAGTGACAAGCTTGCTTCGTAATCTACCGGGCGCGCAGCAGTCGTGATCTCAAGGCTGCCAACGGCACCACTGGCAAATTCGAACACCGCGGTCGCTGTATCCTCCACTTCAATGTCTGCGCCCAAGGTCCTGTGCGTACTGCACACCCGCACCACTTCGCCGCCAAGTTTCCTCAGCAAATCAATATGGTGCACACCTTGATTGGTCAGGCACCCTCCATCCATGGCATAGGTGCCGCGCCAAGGCGCGAGATCGTAATACCGCTGGGGACGGCACCATCGAACTCGAACTGCTGCGGCCCGCAGCTCACCCAAGGTGCCATCACTCAGCCCCTCCATGACCTGCCGTACCGCCAGATTGTGGCGGTTCTGGAATACCGGGAATATTCGCACGCCTACCTCGCGTGCAATTTCATAAGCTTTGCGCACTTGCGAAGGCTTCATGAAGGTCGGCTTCTCAATGATCACATTTTTGCCGAACCGCTGCATGATCTCCACCGCGTGCTCGAAGTGCATTCCTGATGGCGTTACGATTGCCACCGTGTTGATGTCCGGATGCTCGAGCAGCATCTGACGGTAATTTACGTAAGCCGGAACATTGAATTCTTTTCGATAGACATCCGCCTTCTCGATATCGAGATCACACACTGCAATCAATTGAGCGCCGGCGGTCTGAGCAATCGATCGGCAATGGTGTCCTGATATCCGACCGCAACCAATGATCCCGACCTGAGCAACTTGCGTATTCATCTGGCTTCTCCGACGACATTTTCTATGAGCTGAATGACCGGCTCCAGCACGCTGATTGGCGCCATGCTGAAGCGGCTATACCCGACTAAGCCTGGCGTGGCGAAAGATTCTCTGTAGAGAACTTTACCGCGCAGTGCCGCATGCACTCGCTCGGCATTAGCGCCGAAACTGACATGCATGAAATTCCCCTCGCTTCGAAGTACCCGTAGGCCGAGGCGCTCCATACGCGTTGCAAACTCACCTTTGCCTTGCAAGACACGTTGGACCGACGCTTCCATGGCATCCACATGGCTCATCATGCGTGTCATGAATTCAGTGGCCACGGTACTCACCTCGTACATGGGCCTGAGCTTGTGTAGCAATGCCGAAGTCTGCGGTTGCGCTGCGAGATATCCGATTCTCAGGCCTGCCGCACCCCATGCTTTTGCAAATGTTCGACCAACTACGAGGTTTGGTGAATGCATCACCCAAGGTATCGCGGTCCATCGATAGAAAGGATGGTAGGCCTCGTCGATCAACAATACGCCGCCGACTTCCTCGCATGCTCTAAGCAGGACAGAAAGAAAAGATTCATCCTGAACCGTACCTGTCGGGCTGTCGGGGTTCGGCAAGCACACAAGCTTTGGTTTGTGATGGCGCACAGCCCTGATCAATGCATCGCGATTCAATTGCGGACCGGAGTCAGAATCAAGGTATTCAATAGCTACGGCCTTGGCGCCGAACATTTGGCAATACACCGGATACATTGCAAATGTCGGCTGCGTATGCAATACGACATCCCCGGGCTCCACGAAGGCCTCGAATGTCAATCGGATCGCACCATCACTGCCTGGCGTAAGGAGCAAGCAAAGTGGGTCCAGAGCCAGCCACGCAGCCAACCGACGGTACAACTCGCCGGCCTCCGGATAACTTGCGATCGATGCCGCGTCCAGTTCTGAAAAAACCTTGGCTGACAGGGACAACAAAGTCGGGTCAAGATTCTCGTTCTTGTCCAGCCAAAGGGTTTGCTGATCACGTGGCACCGAGGCGAGTGCGTGCGGCCTGACCAAGGCCGGATTCAATAATGATGAACGAGGCCGGATAGTCACGCGACATCCCCGGACAGCATATTTCCGTCAGCGTCCAGGGCACAATGATCGTCTAGCCCATCTATGGCCGCGCGCCCCATTGCCAGGATTGCTTCGGACGCACTGCCACCGATGTGCGGCGTAGCGAGGAAGTTTGGCAGGTGGATCAACTCCATATCCTGCGGGGGCTCACTGGCGAATACATCGAATGCAGCGGCCAACAAGTGGCCTTCCTTCAAGGCTGCCTTGAGCGCAGGTTCGTCGACTAGACCACCGCGCGCGAGGTTGATCAGTATTGCGCTTGGCTTTAGCAGCGCTAATCGCTGCGCATCCAGCATGCCCCGTGTCGTGTCGTCCAATGGCACATGAAGCGTTACAACATCTGACCGAACCAGCAATTCTTCAAGGCCGACGGCCTCGACCTCGTGGGTTCGGTAAAAATCAGGAAATGACAATATGTCGTGCGCAATTACCTGGCATCCGAAGGCACGCAGCAGCGGCACCAGATCCTTGCCCACATGACCGCATCCGACAACACCGACGGTACGGCCACTCAGCAAGCCCCCCGGAGATTGCCGCCATATGCCCTCACGAACCTCCTGGCTAACAACAGGAACTTGCCTGAGCATCACGATGGCAAATGCAATCACCAGTTCGGCAACTGAGCGCTTGTTGACACCAGCCTTCCAGCCAAGCCGCTTACCGAATCGATGCATTGCGACCCTGTCGATCATATCCAGACCGACCCCATACTTTCCGATCACCTTCAGGTCGGGCAATCGCGCAAGCACGGTCTCGTCAATTTTTTCCAGTGCTGTAATAGCCTTGTCACATCCAGCAAGGAATTCAACCAATGCCTCGCCGGATAATGTCTTGCCAGTTTCATTGAATCGCACCCGACCGTACCGCGCCAACAGCTCGGCGCGAAGCATCGGATTTGCGGAGAAGGAGCGCGAACATACGCCCACCAGGTCCGTATCATTCATGCCATGATCTCGTTGAAATATGCCTGCAAGTCAGCTCTAAATCCTTCATCGGGCGTGATGTATACCCTCTCTATGCTTGCATGCTCTCCCATCGGCATGATCAAACCCAATTGCGCCGTTGTATTTTTCTTGTCCTTGGCAAGCGCAGCAAGCATTCGTTCAAACGGGATAGCGACATCCCTATATGCTGCGTAATTCTTGGCAAGCGTCGGATGCATCCGGTCGAAGTGGGCTGTGCTGGTCAAGCCACGACGGGCGGCGACAAAGTTGGCAATATCCATCCCGAGGGTGACAGCAATTCCGTGCGGCACTTCATTGCGCGTCGCTGATTCAATCGCGTGACCGAAACTGTGTCCGTAATTGAATATGTTTCTGATTCCCTGGTCGAACTCGTCGGCTTCGATATAGCGCTGCTTGATTTTCAGGGACTCTCGAATGAAATTCAAAAGTACATGGAAATCGGTCAGCAGTGCATCGTACTTTCCAGCTATTGAATCAAAACTCGCCGGCCCAGCAATCGCGTGAACTTTCAGCATCTCCCCTATCCCGGAGTGCAATTCCTGAATCTCCAGTGTCGCAAGGAAGCTGGAAAGTATGACCACGCGATTGGGAGGATTGAATGTTCCGAGTACGTTCTTGACGTCCCCGAGATTGATCGAACTCTTTGACCCGATGCATGAATCGGCTTGCGCGAGTAGCGTGGTCGGGAAAAATTCCCAGGGAATGCCGCGCAGAAGCGTGCTGGCAATGAAACAGGTAATGTCTTGGATTACGCCACCGCCGATGGCGATTAGCCTGTGCTGTCGCCGCACACCATTTTCCACCAACCTGTTGATGACATCGCCAACTTGTTGGTAGGTTTTGCTTTTTTCCGTCGCCTCTATCAATAAAGTCGTTGGCTGCGACAACACAGGCGCAAGCTGCTGCGCATACAATTCGGCGATCCGTACATCTACCAGAAAGTGGGCCGATTGCGGGGCGACTGAATTGATTAGCTCCCAGTCATCCGCATGAAATTCGACTTCATAGAGTCCCTTGTGCGACTGGATGCTCAACGATTCAAACACGCGTAAAACCTCCATCGATCACTATGTTTTGCCCGGAGATATAGGTATTTTCCCGGCTACCTAGCCAGACTATAAGTCGCGCAATTTCATCGACGCTCGCCAATCTGCCGAGCGGAACCTTTGAGACCAGATCGGCGATACCTTGCGGCCCCAGCACCTGACGCGTCAGTTCGGTATCCGTAAAACCGGGCGCAACACAATTTGCCAGCACACCGTCAACCGCAACTTCGGCCGCGAGAGCAGCGGTCATGCCATCGATGGCAAATTTGCTGGCCGAGTAAGAACCCCGGTATGCCTTGCTGATCTTTCCCCATATCGAAGACACATTGACGATGCGTCCCCATTGTTTTTCACGCATCGTGGGAAGTACCGCCTGGCACAGCAGCAAGGGGGCAACCACATTGATTTGCTGGATACGGAGAAAATCTTGCGCAGTGATTTCTGCAAAAGGCTGGATCTTGTTTACGCCCGCATTATTGATCAGCACATCGATCCCGAGCGAGCGCACCTTGTCAGCGCAAGTCTGAACGGCTTCGATGCTTGCGAAATCACTTCCAATGTACTCATCTAGCCATTCAGCGTCAAAGGCATTGGAGGTACCCACGCCAATGACACAGGCACCATGGCGACGGAATTCCGTTGCCACGGCCTTGCCGATGCCTCGGGTGGCGCCAGTGACTAGTACTTTCAATGGCTGTCCGTTCCCTCGGACGGGGACGAATGGCTCAGTCACGTTTTACCATTCGCATAAGGTACGCACCGAGCAAATGATCGAGTACCATGTGTGCGTCCTCGGCCGGGCCATATTCCTTGGGCGCGGTTGGCACATGCACGCTTTCGTCGGCGATGGTCTTCAACTTGCCCCCATCAAAAGCTGTTATGGCAATGGTTTTGATGCCCCGCCCACGAGCATAGTCAAACACCTTGACCAGATTCGGAGAATTTCCCGAGGCCGAAATCCCCACCAATACATCACCGTCTTTCGCCAGTACTTGAAATTGACGCAAGAAAATTTCGTCGTAACCGAAATCATTGCCAATCGCAGTGATGATGGCCTGGTTGTCCGTCAGGCTGACGACCCTGAATGGCTTTTCATAGGAATTGGTGCCGATTGCAAGATCATTGGCAAAGTGACTCGCGGTAGCCGCGCTGCCCCCATTCCCGACGAAATACACTGTCGCACCACGCTCTCGGGCGTCCAACAAAATTTCGGCAAATCGCGCGATCGCATCAGGGTCGATCGCGCGCAGCACCCCAGTCAGGTATTCAATATAAGCACGTGCAAACGTTGCAGCATCTTGGGAAAAAAATCGATCAATATTGTTCATTTGAAAAATCCGGATTTTCGATTGAGTAGCGCTCTCGCCAATCTGGGTCGGCATAATAAATTCTGTAGACAAGCTTCATCGTATTCAATGCATCGTCAGAAGACCCACTGTCCACCGCGGCTCCGTCCAGGATGCTCGAAGCAAATCGATTGATCTCCTCATCCCATGAAGGATCCCGATTGTAACGAGTGTGATGTTCAAGAGGGTCCCCGTTATCGCGATCCGGGTCGGCCTTTACCACGGTCAGCGTTTCTGCCCCATAGCTTTTCGAGCCGGATAGTATGCCGCCCAGATTGACGCTACCTTTGTCGAGGGTAATGTCGAGGTTAAATCGATGACGCCATTGGGTCGCCGATGAATTCAACATAGCCACAATCCCATCACTGGTGCGCATCAACGCGTAAGCATTATCTTCGACGTCGTAGCCCCAATGACCATTGGAAATAAAGCTATGGACTTCAGTGAATTCGCCCGCAAACAAGCGCATGAGATCGACCATGTGTATCCCTTGGTCGAGCAGGACGCCACCGCCCGCGGTTTCCCGATGTACCCGCCAGTCTGGCTGGTTGAATGTTATCAGCTTGGATTTTCCATAAACCCCTCGCATGCTGATTACTTTCCCCATCTCGCCTGAACGGACGATTCGCAAGGCCTCGACTACAGACTCATGATAACGATGATTAAAGCCGTACATCAGCTTGAGTGTCGGATGCAGTCGCTCGCACTCTATGACACGGCGAATATCAGCCACGTCGCGTCCAGGAGGCTTTTCACAAAATACGTGTAGTCCGTGCTCAAGGCCTGCAATCGTAACTTCCGCAGCGATATCATTTGTCATGCACACAAACAGGACATCCAGCTCCGTACTGAGCAATTCTTGATAATTTGCGAAAAAACTCACGCCATCCGCTAGCTTTCCGGCCCCGGAGAAGTTCCGGTCACATACTGCGACGACCTCCATATCGCACCGCTTTCGGATGCAGTCATGCCGGCGCTTTCCAACCACGCCATAACCGGCAATGCCTACGCGTAAAGCTGTGTATTCTTCAACCATTTACTACCTTTACCCAAATCTGATTGAAGGTTGCAAACACCGCGCTTTCCGAATCCTCCTCGTCGAACATACGCGCATGTCGTTTTTCTTTGAGTACGAAACCTGCCTCGCTGAGATATTTTTCAGTCAGTTTGGTCTGCTCATGAAAATTATCATTGACCTCAACAAGAATTTCCTTTGCGTTTCGAAGTACCTTTCCGCCAGCGCCAAGAATTTTATGTTCGATCCCGTCCACATCTAATTTGATGAAATCTGGCATTGGCAGGCCAAGATGCTCGACCATTTCCGGCATCGACATCCCAACCAACGGAACTCGGAGCATAGTTCTGATGGGGTTACCATCGTGCCCATACGTTTCTTTAAATGTGGACTTGGCCCCACCCCAATCCGTTGACGACATATTTAGCGTACTAACGCTGAGACAATCGGAAATTGGCAGCGGAATTATCGTCACAGCATCACTCAAATTATTGAGATTAATGTTACGCGCCAATAGCTCCAAGTTCAAAACGGAGGGTTCGAAAGCAATCACTCGACATTTTCTTACACCTGCCGCATAGCACGTGTACAACCCTATATTTGCACCAATATCCCAAATCACACTTCCGGGCGGAATACGGTCAAGCCACTCCAAGGTCTCTGGCTCTTTCGTCAAAAAAGTATTGACCCGAAATCTATTCACTGCATTGGGCACAAAAAACTTTAATCCAGAATCTCCTGGAGCCAAACGAAATCGATGCATAGCAGCTTCCGCAATAAGAGGATAAACATACTCCCCTAGCGGACCATCAACGAAGCGCTCGATCAGTCGTTGAATCAACCGCTTGAATACAAGCTTTATGTTCATTTACCGAATTCATCCATAATTTTCAGGTAGCTTTGATAAAAACCTGATTTTTTCAAAACTTTCACCTTCATATCTGCCAGAAATGCAGCCCGCAAATTTAGAAATTCTTCTCCAGTTAACTCAAGAAATTTAACTTTGCGATTCAGTTACCGCGGCCGCGGCAGAGACTGATTCACATGTTTCGCTCTGCATGAACCTACGTCCCTCCCTCTGGTCCATGCCCAAAATGAAATTATCCGTTGAATTTTATAATCCGGCATTAAGCACCCTTGCGGATTCACATTTTCATTTGAATGCTTTGGACCGGGACTTGCAACTTCTCTCAAAATCCTTGCATTTATTAATGCCTTGAAATATTTCGATTTTCTCTCAATAAATTCATCATTTTCGCGTGTGCTTGCTTGGGGCTATCACAAAATTTCTCTGAAAATTGACGAATTGCTGATTGAACCTGATGGGTCTGCCACCAGGCATCCACGTTAGACCAAACCATTGATACTTGATTCGCTGCACTTTCTGGACTCCGGTGGAGAATGCCGACCGCGTATAACTCTGCGAAGCTTGTACCCGCTTCAGGCCTCAATCGGCTAACGTCGCAATCCCAAAACGCCACAAAAGGAATGCCTGCTACCAATGCTTCTAAAAAGCCGGTTGAATTGTATGTGTAGACCAGCAGTCGTGACTCCATCATCAGTTTGTTCATGCTTATCTGCCCTCGCTCGACTCGGACGTCGCCGAACTTATCGCGCCAGCGTGCCTCTTGCTCCCATCCGGTTTCCCTTGGGCTTAAGCGGACGAGTAGTCTTGTACGAAGTTCGTCATCAAGATCAGCAGCAAACCGAATACAATTTTCCGTATAACCCGCAAGCATGACCATCGCTTCAGAGTCTAGTCTATGCGTATATCGAGGACAGTCGTAACATACTAATGTGAGGTTTCCGTCCACTCGACACTTCCAGCGTTGTGCAAGGCGTCGCTTAAAATAGCCAACAGGCGCGAACTTTTCTCTAGGCTTCCCCATCCATCCCCAGGTCAAAAATCGGTCTGCTATCGCGCTTTCATGCTCCTCGGCCCAACTGAAAGCCCCTGCCCCGTATAATCCACCGTGCTGTCCGTACAGCAATATGCTTCCGCGCGAGACCTGCTTCGCCACATACGCCATTACAATTTCGTCGCCCCACAATGCATTGCTAGTAAATATGGTACGCGGCACAGCAGGCCATGGGCCTCTCATCGTCGGCGATGAGAGGCTCCCATAGCCCTCGCAAAAAATAGTCGGCAACTGCTGATGCAAAATTGAAACTACGAAGCCCTCAAACGAATTACTCACATCGAGCTCAACTTGCCACTGCCTACGTGTAGGATCAATAGCGGCTAGTGGAGTAACCTTGGTTCGCCATAGCGCCGGGAACTGACCTAGGCATAATTGCATTCTGATTAGCTTTTCCAGTGGGATGTAGGTCGCGATCATAAATAGGTCAGAGCGCTTGGCAAATAGTCCACTTATTTGTTCGACAAGCGCTCGCCCAAATTGACGCTGTTTAACCGGGGGCTGGGATACTACCGGCGGCTGGTCATGCCGCTTCCGGTTAGAACACTCATATATACCCAGATACTTAAGTATCGATGCGTATAGATTCCCATTCCAATCATCCCCTGACACCCGATCATAAAAGTCATTCATATGAAAGGGCGTATGTTCCATCGGTAAGTATTCTGGGCAGGCAATCGAGCCTACACGCCCGTCAGTTAGAGCAGAGGACAATACGGTCCAACGCTCAAACGCGATGTGTAGAAATGTGGCTAACCATGGACCGACTAAAATCTGCCAATAACGATCGCTGTAATCCGTACGATGCAAAACGTTGAGACTTTTAGCCAAAGCTTTGAGCGCCCTGCCATAAAGCCCACGTAGGTAGCGGTAATCTTGCTCAAATCGAGCAAAATCCATCCAAGGATGTTGCAAGGTCTCGAAATCCATCGACTGCCATACTTCCCGACGCCGGTACAGCTTGCACCACTCCCCCAGAAACAACACCGGCTTGCTTTTAGGCCAGTACCGCTCATCAGCAGTAAGGATTAAATCTCTTGCCATGTAATTTTGATTTGTTGGGCCGGAGGAAAAGATCAGGGCAGATATGAAAAAACGCAAAGCTTTTCATCCGCGAATAACTTCAGCTGACTTTTGGCGATTTATGATTGGCTATCGAGCAAATAATTATTTCGAACCGGCACGCCTGCTGCAGCCAGCGCTGACTTGACCCCGGCCGGAGTTAACTCAGTGAAATGAAAAATACTTGCCGCTGCCACCGCGGCAGCACCGGCTTTAACCACTGCGTCTACCATATGTTGGTAATTGCCTGCGCCACCGGATGCAATCACAGGAATTTTTACTGCGTTCGTCACAGCTTCTATCATCTGCAGGTCATACCCTTGCATCGTGCCGTCCCTGTCAACCGAAGTCAGCAAGATTTCCCCTGCACCCCGATCCTCGAGTTCGCGAGCCCATGCGACCAAATCCCGGCCTGTATTCTCACTACCAGCGTGACTAAAGCAGTCCCAACTATTTCGATCCCGCGAACGCGCATCGATGCTAGCAACCACGCATTGGACCCCATGACGGCGCGCGATTTCAGTTATCAAATCTGGCCGTTCATACGTTGCAGTATTAACCGTAACCTTGTCGGCACCAACATGAAGCAAGCGCTGAACTTGGTCGATCCGAGTTATCCCGCCTCCAACTGTCAGGGGAACAAAGCAGTCTTGACCCAACTCTTGGATCGTTTCGTAATCCACTTCTTCACCTGTTCGATGCGCCAAGATATCCATGAGTACCAACTCGTCCACCTCTCGCTGGTTATAGACCCTGATCGCAGGAAGAACCGGCCCAACCCGCCGCCAACTGTTAAATCCAATGCCTTTGACTAGGCCAACCCCCTTCCACAGCAGCGTCGGAATAACGCGCACCTTCAGCATGAGGGCTCCGAAATGAAATTGCGCAACAAGCGGAAGCCCGCACGCGAACTTTTTTCTGGGTGGAATTGAGTACCCCAGACGTTTCCTTTACGCACAATGGCTGTTACTTGAACTCCATAATCAACCATCGCAAGAACATATTCGGGGCTTGACGGCACGAAGGCATAACTGTGCACGAAATAAAAATCGGTCTGATCGGGGATGCCTTGCAAAAGCGAGTCATCATCAATAGTGCGATTAATAGAATTCCACCCCACATGAGGCACTCTATGCGTGCAGCCTAAGCCACGTAAATGCTCTACGTGGCCAGGGATCAAACTCAAGCCAGGAGTCGGCACGTCACCGTCCATGCCTTCGGTACTGGAGTGCGCAAGCAATTGCATTCCCACACACACACCCAGCAAGCGACGTTGATTTCCCAAGACCTCATCTCTCAAAGCAGATATCCATCCGCCTGCCTGCAGCAAACGGACACAATCCGAAAAATTTCCGACACCAGGGAGTATCAGACAGTCAGCAGCGGACAGGTCTGGCGGACGGGTAATCAACATTGGCTGCGCCCCTACCTCCTCCAATGTTCGCGCCATGGATCCCAAATTACCCACGCCGTAATCGACAACGCCAACCTTCATACGTTATCGCTATTTATTTTGGTTAGATTGCCATCGCGATCTCGAACCAAGGCGCCTGTTGAATCACGCTTGAATATTTTTTTGTTCGTGAAGCGATCGCATATCTTTACGAATTCTTCGACAGTCAAACTTAACGGGCGAAGTATTTCGGCCAAAGGCTTACCAAGGTATTCCCAAGGGAACTTTCCGTCGAGCCGCTTTACAATTTCCAAGCCCATTTCGCGCGAAAGTCTTCCCCGGCGGATATGCAGACACGCGTGATCTGTCGCACGCCCAAATCCAAATTTGATGAATTTGAAGTATTCGTGAATTGCAGTTTGATAGTTGTCTAAATTTTCGTAATTCACCATCGAACCCAACGTTGTAGTCGGAGCAACCTCAAATCCATAGGCCTGCGCAATTAGGGAGTTTGAAAGACCATCCCACGGTAGGTAATATCCAAGGAACAGCCCTGTGACCTGGACTCGCTGCAACTCACTTTCATCAGGGTAAAAATACGGTATGAGATCTTTGCGGGTAATCCCTTCAAATCCGATGAGATCACTTACCCGCAATCCCAATAGCCCCCCAAACTCCTCAAGCCAGCGACGGTTGAGAACATTATTCTGGGCAGCCGCGGCGGGGCCACCATATTCGTTCTGGGAATTCTCCCCCCAGATAATCAGCGGAATGTTGAATTGAATTGCAGCCCTGACTGGGACTGTAAAAATGCCCACATGCTCAGGCCACGAGATGTCACCGACCTGGACTAATCCAATTCGGTTTAGCTTTGCGCGTACCAATGGGTTGGGAGACATTTCAACACAGTCGACACCCAATCGCTTCAGATTTTCGATGTTTCGCCGCCCAATCTCTGTGAGATCGCAGGTGGAAGCTGTGACGCACAAGGGGTTCATCCCCAATTTCAAGACCTGAATAACTTGGAATGTACTGTCCTTTCCACCCGAGACTGGCACAATACAATCCCAGTTTGAGCCGTCCTCTCGGCGGTAGCGGCGCAAAATTGTTTCCAATTCGATTCGTCGTGCTGCCCAATCCACTTCTTTGCGTGCTTCAAAGCTGCGACAAGCATTACACACGCCGTCATCATCAAGATGTAGGTCCGGCTTGGTAGAGGGCATCACACAACGCTTACAATAGGTCAGCATCCTGACGATCCTTTTAGTTCATTTGTTCGCGACAAAGCTACATCTCCCCTCGATTTCAAATCAATTTCAGGCCTCGCCCCATCACAAAACATCAATTTTTTAATTAGAGCGACGCCTCGAAGGCAAGCGTCTGCGATCAACACAACATTCGATGAGATGAAGCAAGGAAAATCTTATTAAATAAGATCCCAACTCAATGCTGTGCCACGCACCACATCGCGCCGGACCTTTTTACCTATGATCTGATCGATATATTTTGGCGACAGCCCCAGCCCGGGACGGATCGCTCGAACGTTGTCCCGCGTTAGTTCCTCACCAGCTCGGATGTCAGAGGTTATATAGAGAGATCTGCGAAACTTGAGAGACTTCTCTTCGTCCGGAGTTGGGCCGTATGAGACAGCGCCCAGCGAACTCCACGCGCGCTCGGTTTCACATACCAACTGCATCATCTCGAACGGTTCCATCGAGAACGCGCTATCTACGCCACCATCGGAGCGACGAATCGTAAAATGTTTTTCGATGACCGTCGCGCCTAGCGCTACGCTGGCGATAGACACGCCCACCCCCATCGTGTGATCTGACAGTCCAACCTCACAAGTGAACAGGTTGCGCAAATGCGGAATAGTCAAGATATTGGTATTCGTCGGTGATGCAGGGTAAGTACTTGTACATTTAAGCAAAACCAAATGGCGGCAACCGGCATTTCGGGCCACGCGCACCACATCGTCTAACTCTCCCACGGTAGCCATGCCTGTAGAAATAATAAGCGGCTTTCCTGTAGCTGCGACCCGCTGTATCAACGGCAAGTCGGTGATTTCAAAGGAAGCGATCTTGTAGCACGGCACCCCCAAATTCTCGAGAAAATCTACGGAACTATTGTCAAATGGAGTGCTAAACGCAATGAGTCCTAGCTCGCGAGCTCGCCTAAAAATCGGTTCATGCCACTCCCATGGCGTGCTCGCCTGCTGGTACAGCTTGTATAGAGATGTCCCCGACCAAAGGCTGTCAGCATCTCCAATGTGAAACTCACGCTCATCCAAGTCTAACGTCATGGTGTCAGGAGTGTACGTCTGAAGCTTGAGCGCGTGCGCCCCCGACTTGGCAACGGCTTCCACGATCTCCAAAGCGCGATCCAAAGACTGATTGTGATTGCCTGACATTTCGGCAATGACAAAAGGAGGGTGTTCCTGACCAATTGGTCGACCAGCAATTACGAAGCCATTCATTGCTCAATAAACCTCTTTGATGAAAACCAACTCCTGCAGTGAATAGCCGCTCTCTTCAAACAGTCGCTGTGAGCGCACATTCCCCCCTATCACCACTGCCCTTAGCATTCGCACTTGGGGAACGTGGTCTATTAACCATAGCTCTGCAATTTGAAGAAGTTGCCTACCTACTGCGCGTCCAATCCAGTTAGGCGTCGCATATATGGAAACTTCGGCCACATCCTCGGACAGATCAAACCTCACGACTCCTACGGATTGCCCCTCGCACTCACCAATCAACAAATATTTGCACTTATCGTTCAAGATCGCTTCAAACCACTGTTCATGATCTGACCACAAGATAACTTCTGAATTACGCGAGACCACCCTGACCGCATGCTCATTACGCCACGCGTAAATTTTGCGAGAGTCACTTTTCATTGCCCTCCGCATACTTATTCTTGGGAGCATCAAGTCATTAGCGATCCTGTTCAAACCCAGACCGTCTACCTGATTCATGCACTGTTGTGACAGGAACCTCAACAAACATGGGTTATGAAGCAGGGCACGCAAATGTCCAATAAATACTTCTCGATCCCAAATGTCAGACGATGGAGCATAGACCAATCCGCGCAACGCGGCCTCGCGCACCTGCAAGCTCTGGTTGTCTGCAGTATCTAAAACCAATGAAGGCAATCCAAGGCAACAACGCTCCCAAAGTGCGATACCTCCGGCACCTACTGCCAAATCAGCTGCAGCGATCAATTCGTCCATTCGATCTGTTTGCACGTGACAGGAGAATCCATTACCCGCACATCGCTGAGAGATTTCATCAAGTCGTGGATGCTGGCTACCAACCACAACGTCGACCGCGAAGTCGAAGCGTCGAAGTATCTCGAGGGCCTCCAGGACAACGCCTGTGTAGTTATGAAGATCTATCCCCCCGAAGAAAACCAAGACCCGATCAACCCTGCCACTTCGAACCTTGACGACGCTGCGCAAATTATGAAATTTCTTACGCAGCAACGCGAACCGCGGACCGAGTCTCACAGCGCATCCGCGAGAAATCAATTCGTCATATTTTCTGTTCTCACCGCCAGTGAAGTTTTGGTTCAGTAGCAAGTCGCAATCATGACTGCGGTCGAACAGATCATCGATGACAGCAATCTTCGATACCGCGCATCTCAAAGCCGTTTCCCACTGGGCATCCAATGCGTAATGGTCCACAATCAACCAATCCCATGTACGCCCTGCAAGCACAGCAATCGACTGGGTCGCATCGACATGTTGGAGCGTGCCCAACCACGTCGCGTATCGCCCACTCCCTTCTTCAGAAGCAGGCGGATCCGATTCTGTTCCGATTTGAGAGATTTGAAACCCACACTCAATCAGCGCAGATCGCATTGGAGCGATTAGGTGTCTGCAGATGAAGTGAATATTTGCCCCACGGCTTGATAGCTCTTCAGCCAGCGCAAGGCAGCGCATCACATGCCCTGTACCGATAGTGCTCGACGCATCCACACGAAACGCAATATTTGGCGCCATTTGCTCAGCTATTATTTTCGATAATTGCTGACGCAATCATCTCGGCACGCATCCAGTCATCTGGAGTATCAATATCTTGTACGCGCCAGCGCGGTATCAGGATTGGCTTCGATGAAGGGCCAAAGATTGGGTCGCTTCTTAGCCAAGCATCTAAGCGCCCCCAATAAAACTGGGCCGCGTCATGCAATGCAACTGGAAGGTCTTGCGATCGAGTTGCGATGTTCTCGGGGAAAAACATTTCGACACCGCCATTTTTCATCTCCTTGAACGCACGAAAAATAGGTGCCGCAAATTCAGTCGCAGAAAATGTATACGACCAATTGCCTAAATTTAGTTCTTGCAAACCTAGAGCCAGATCGTCCTTATGAACGAAAGGTGCGGTCGCATAAAGACAACAAATCGCCGCCGGCTTCCAGCCTTGATCACAGGTCCAACGAGCTGCATGAGCAACTACGGCGTTTGTGGTGGCATGATCATCAGACAGATCTGCTGGTCTGGAAAAAGGCACCTCCGCACCCCAAGCGCGCGCCACTTCCGCAATTTCTTCATCGTCCGTAGACACGATGATATGGTCGAAAAGGCTTGAAGCCTGTGCAGCCTCTAGCGACCAAGCAATCATAGGTTTTCCACAGAAGGTTCGAATATTCTTTCGGGGGATTCGCTTGCTCCCGCCGCGTGCCGGAATGACGGCAATGTTCATTATTCAAGCACCTTGCCCAGTTCCGCTACCACGAGTTCTTGCTGACGAGAGTCGAGCGATGGATACATCGGTATGCTCAGAGCTTCTTCAAAATACGCCTCAGCTTGAGGGCAATAGCCGGCAACAAATCCCATTCGCTCGAAATACGGCTGTCGATAAACTGGTACGTAATGCAAGTTGACCAAAATGCCCGATGCTCGCATCGCGTCATAGACATACCGTTGTGTCTTTGTGGATCGCGACCGATCCAGACGAATCACGTAAAGATGATAACTGGAATAACTATTCGGATGTTGCCAGGGACGCTTTATGGGTAATGCTTCAAGCAGCCCATCGTACCGCGTAGCAATCTGATGCCTTTGGCTTACAAACTGATCAAGGCGCGCTAACTGACTCAAACCAAGTGCAGCCTGTAAATCGGTCATTCGATAATTCCATCCCAGAGCAATCTGCTGATAATTCCAGATTTCATCAGCGGCTTGCTCCTTCATCTCTGGTAAGCTAGTCGTTATTCCATGACTGCGCAAAAGACGCATTTTCCCTGCAAGATCTTCATCATTCGTCAGCGCCATGCCCCCTTCGGCGCTGGTGATAATCTTCACGGGGTGAAAGCTAAAGACAGTAATTGCAGAATAGCGGCAATTTCCAATGGGCTCATGGAGATATTTGCCACCAATTGCGTGCGAGGCATCCTCTATGACTTTAAATCCATACCGCAGACTTAGGTCATGAATCGCTTTCATATCGCATGGCTGCCCTGTCAAATGGACAGGAATCACCACTTTTGGCAGAGCTCCTGCTTGTTCTGCAGCCTCAAGCTTTTCCGCCAATCGCGTTGTGCATATGTTGTACGTATTTGGATCGACATCTACGAAATCTACTGACGCACCACAATAAAGTGCGCAGTTTGCACTGGCAACAAAGGTCAGCGGAGTGGTCCAAACTTTGTCTCCTGGCCCAACATTTAAGACGACACACGCGAGGTGTAAGGCGCTAGTTGCGCTGTTTACAGCAACCGCATATCGGGCGTTGCAATATTTAGCGACCGCATTCTCGAATGCGGGCACTACCGGGCCTTGGGTTAGGAAATCTGAGCGCAGTACATTAACTACCGCTTGAATATCAGCTTGATCGATCTCCTGACGTCCGTAGGGAATCATTTGCGCTAGACCTTTCCGATTTTTGCCCGATTCTCTGCGATCCAACTTTGCAGTTGTTGTGGACTCATCCAATCTGTGTTGTTATCGGATGAATAAGTGAAATCCTGGGGAACTAGGCGACCACTACTGATGCGTAATGGATCCTGGCTCCAGTTGTTTATCGCAGGCAGAATTTTAAAATGGTCTACATACTCGTAAGTATGAGGCGCATCCTCGGCCCCTATCATTTGCTCATGCAACTTCTCGCCAGGTCGAATACCGATAACTTCATGGCGAGCCTCTGGAGCCACTGCTCGAGCAATATCGACAACTTTCATCGATGGAATTTTTTTGACGTAAATCTCTCCCCCCACCAAGTCTGCGAAGGCGTGCCACACCAACTCGACTCCCTGCTCCAGGGTGATCATAAACCGTGTCATCCGAAGATCGGTTATGGGCAGGACACCTTTGTCCAACAACGTCAGAAAGTATGGAATCACTGAGCCGCGCGATCCCATGACATTGCCATACCGAACGACTGCAAAGCGGGTATCGTCGGATCCTGCGTAGGAATTCCCAGCGATGAACAGTTTATCTGAGGTCAGCTTGGTAGCACCGTAGAGGTTTGCCGGGCTGCTTGCCTTATCTGTCGACAATGCCACAACGCGCTTGACCCCTTGATCGATACAGACATCAATCAGATTCATTGCGCCCAACACATTGGTCTTTACGCATTCGAACGGGTTGTATTCGGCAATGGGGACGATTTTTGTCGCTGCGGCGTGCACCACATAATCGATCCCTTTAAGCGCCCTAGCTAAACGATGTCGATCGCGCACATCACCAATGAAAAATCGTACGCGCTCGTCATGCTTGTACAACTTGGCCATTTCCCACTGCTTCATTTCATCGCGGGAATAAATCACCAAGCGACGAGGGTTGTACCGCGCCAGGGTCATAGGCACGAAAGTATGGCCAAAAGATCCCGTACCACCTGTTACAAGAATTGATGAGTTGGCAAGCATGGCTAATTATGAAATGAGTTTGAATCGGAATTGGGAGCACCTATCACGATGTCGCGATAACTACCACTGCGAAGCACTCGGCCTCTGCCCAGTTCCACTATCTGATCGCAACTGCTGAGCGTTGAAAGCCTGTGAGCAATAATTAAAATTGTGATTTTTGCATCCAAAGCGTTTATTGCCTGCATTACTCCAAGCTCAGTCTCGGTATCCAATGCACTAGTGGCCTCATCGAGAATAATTACATCGGCACGTTTATAGAGTGCACGCGCAATCCCAATTCTCTGCCGCTGCCCCCCTGACAGCCGCGCGCCGCGCTCCCCGACACGGGAGCCGTATCCGTTCGGCCAAGCCTCGATAACATTTGAAATCTGTGCTTGGGTTGCCGCTTCTCGCACTCGCTCCATGTCGATTTGATCAAAGGGCACGCCGAAGGCAATATTTTCTGCAATCGTGGAGTCTGCAAGGAAGATGGCCTGGGGCACATGCGCAACGTGCAATTGCCATCCACGTACATTGCACTCGTTTATCGGTACACCGTCGACCGAAATGCAGCCTGTTGTGGGGACGAGAAGACCCATTACGATATCCAGCAACGTACTTTTCCCGCCCCCTGATACGCCTACGAATCCGATCGTTTCACCAGCCCTGATCTCGAGACTCAGGTCTTTCAAAACCCACGGCAAAGTTTCTCCATAGCGGAAGGAAACCCCATCGAGCTTGAGACTGCGTTGGAAAGGCAAAGATATTTGCTCGCCGTTTGCAGCGCTTGCTGGCAAAGGTTGATCCAGCAATTCCAGCAAATCTTGCAGAGATGATTGCGAAGCGCGGATACTCGTCCAGCTACCGTACGCCTGCTGGAGAACGGGAAGCAGACGCTGGGCTCCCAGTGCCAGTGCGCCAAGCACGGGTATCGCTACACCTCCAGCCTTGCCATTGCTCGCCATGCTGTAGGCGAGGGCACTGATCAACAGCATGCCGAGGGTCTCGATTCCAAAGCGGGGGAAAGTACTGATGAACTGGTTGCTACCTTGCGCACGGCGCAAAGTCAGGTCTGCTTTCCTGAAGA
>JACCDH011073728.1_pt1 | contig 31639 bp, 20 predicted proteins | sample 7442481 | NCBI WGS metagenome assembly JACCDH01 (sample SAMN15323433, study PRJNA562643) | freshwater metagenome | isolation source: river surface water | place: USA:Blue River Watershed | collected 2017-08-15
GCTTTATGGATTTCACTCCTGCTGAAAGAACTCATAAGTATCTATATTTTAATGGACTCTTACTAATCCTGATTTTGTTTAGTGGACTTCGATACAACTGTGATGCAGACTATACATCTTACGTTGAGATTTACCAGAATATGCCAGACTTTTCTGAATGGATTAGTAACTTAAATAATGCGGCTAAGAAACAAACGTACGGAGAACCTCTGTTTGTTACCCTATGTATTATCTTGAAAACGTTTAATGCTCCGGCACAATCTATTTTCCTACTAATTGCTTTGGGTACTTTTGTAGTTGGTGGGAACTTAATATGGAAGATATCAAAGTACCCCTTTACCTCACTATTTATTTATACTTGCTTATTCTACTTGGCAGGAGGATTTACTCAAATTAGATTTGGGTTAGCTGCGGTTATCACATTGCAGGCGTTTTATTTTTTATTTAATAAACGTCTTCTACTATTTTTTATCCTTGTTATACTTGGTGCAGGATTTCACGTGTCTGCTCTTGTCGGATTATTTATTCTTCCACTTTACTTTTTAAATACTAATAAAGTAGTTGTACTTCTATTAGTAATTATAGGCTTGTTTATTAGTTTTCTTGATTTGAATAGGTGGATGCTTACTTATTTTTTCGACTTGGATACCGATGTTTCCTATTCCAGTTATTTGGGTGAGTTAGAGTATTTAACCCGGGCACCTAATACTGTCCTCGTCATTTATAGCGGATTGATAGTAGCATTTATGCTGTTAAATCCGGAGCAATTGGAGTTGGAACAATATGAATACGATATGTTTTTAGCAGCATCAGCCATGAGCATAATTATCGGAGGTATAACTATTCAAGTTAATATTTTGTCGAGGTTTACAGTACTTTATCAAATGATGTTCATTTTTATTATTCCAATGTTGTTCTTCCAAACAAGATTTAAAGTTTTTGCTTGGGGGCTGATCATAATTTATGCCTTGATAAAGTTTAGCCAAATATTGGCCCCAGGCGGATTCATACGACCTTATGATAATATTTTGTTTCAATGATTCGAATTGCACTGATACTTCCATCTTTACGACAAACCGGTCCGATTATACTGGCTAATAATCTTGTAAAAGAACTTAGTAGTAGTGATGTTCGTTTTGTTGTTTTTTACTTTGATGAGTTTATAGAAATGTCTTTCCCCTGCGAGACTAAAAGAATTAAGTTTGGTGAGGTTCCTGATTTTTCAGAGTTTGATGTGCTGCATACGCATGGATTGCGTCCTGATTTCTATTATTGGTGGCACAGAAAAAAGATTAATAAGCCTTCTATTGCAACAGTTCATCAATACATCTATGATAATTTAGCTCATGATTATAGTCGATTGACAGCTTTTTTAGTTACACCGCTATGGGAGTTAGCGCTTGTTGCCCATAAAGCTATTGTATGTATTAACATGGATATGCAATCGCGTTATCAAAAAAGGAGAAGATTTAAAAAAGTTAAATGTATATATAACGGTGTGAATGAGTTGGTCGATAGAAGTGTAAGCGAGTTGGATGTAGAAACCATAAACCAAATTAAAAGACTAAAAGAACAAGGTAAAACAATTGTTTTAACAATTGCCGGACTAAATAAGGTTAAAGGCTTGAATCAAATGCTGGAAGTGGTTTCGGAGGATTCTAACTTGGTGTATGTGATTATAGGAGAGGGTCCTGAGAGAGTCTATTTTCAATCTCAAATTGAACTTTTAGGCATACAAGAGCGATTTCTTTTATTAGGATTTAAGAAGAACGCAAGGGCATTTATTCAATTCGCTGATGTTTATTTGATGCCTTCAAGGTCAGAAGCATTCGGGTTATCTTTGATTGAGGCTGCAACTGAGCGGATGCCAATTATTTGCTCAGATATCATTACTTTCAGGGAGTTATTCACAGAACAAGAAGTTATTTTTTTTAAGTTAGATGATAAAGAGAGTTTACTAAGTGCTATTAAACAAGTAGCAAGAAATAGTAAAGATTTGGGCGAGAATGCATATTCGAAATATACAAAGTTTTATACGAGTAGAATTATGGCTAAGAATTACCTATCCTTGTACAAGGAGTTATTATCCGTTTGATAAGACCGTAATGTTCAACTTTCTTCGTGGTTTAATCACGTAAATGGTTGTGTTAAACAATTTACAGTTGTATTACCAATGTTTAAAGTAGGAGAAAGTGGTTTATTTGACGTATAATTTTACCAGAGAATAATTAGAAATCAGTTAGTATTCATTAGGCATATATTGTATAGATAAATGTTGGATTTTAGTGTTTTAATTTCTGTATACTCAAAAGAGAATCCTGAGTTTTTAAAACTTGCTCTTTTGAGCATCATCAACCAAACAGCTCCTCCTAATGAAATTGTCCTTGTGAAAGATGGTCCTTTGACAAAAGAACTAGACAGCCTGATTGAGCAGTTCAATAAAAAGTATGTTGACTTATTCAAAATAGTTATTCTGCCTGAAAACAGAGGACTTGGTATAGCATTGGCAGAAGGAGTTAAACAAGCTTCATTTCCAATAATTGCGCGAATGGATAGTGACGATATTGCCAATCCTGATAGATTCGAAAAGGAATTGGCTATCCTTGCAAAGAACGCGAATGTTGATATTGTAGGTGGGTGGATTGAGGAGTTTATGCATGAAAAGGGCGATAGCAATAAGATAAGAAAATTACCTGAGCATCATGAGCAGATTAGTAAAATTGCTCATTACAAATGTCCACTTAATCATATGACTATCATGTTCAGAAGGGGCAGTGTCATAGAAGCGGGGAACTATCAAAGATTTCATTCTTTAGAGGACTATTTTTTGTGGGTTAGGATGCTCCAAAAAGGTATGAAATTTTACACTATTCAAGAGGTTTTAGTTCACGTTCGTACAGGTAATAATATGTATAAGAGAAGAAGTGGGTCTTCCTATTTTTTAAGTGAACTCAAACTATATAACTACATGTTATCATCGGGTTTTATTAGTTTAGGTCAATATACTCTTGTGACCCCAATAAGATTAATAATGAGGTTACTGCCGTCATTCTTATTAAGGATTATTTACAATAAGTTTTTAAGACAGTAATTTGAAAATCACCATCATCACAGTAGTTCTTAACAATGGGGCATTGGTTAAAGATGCCATAGAAAGTGTATTGAATCAAACCTACAGTAACGTTCAATACATTGTTATTGATGGTGGTTCTTCTGATGGAAGTCTTGATATTATTCAATCATACGCGGATAAAATAAGTGTAATTGTTTCTGAACCTGATGAGGGAATATATGATGCGATGAATAAGGGCTTGGCACTGGCAACAGGTGATGTGATAGCCTTTTTAAATGCGGATGACTTTTATGCAAATTCAAGAGTAATAGAGCAGGTGGTTGATTTGTTTGAGGATTCAAATATAGATGCTGTTTATGCCGATTTGGATTATGTTTCCAGAACAGATAAAGACAACGTGGTTCGGAAATGGCGTTCAGGTGAATTTAATCAGAAGCGTTTTAAACATGGATGGATGCCCCCTCATCCAACTTTCTTTGCCAAACGTAGCTTATATCACCAGTTTGGTGGCTATAAACAAGAACTTAACTCCTCTGCCGATTACGAGTTAATGCTTCGCTTTTGTTATGTTAATCGTGTTAATGTGGCTTATTTGCCCGAAGTACTTGTAAAAATGCGTTTGGGTGGGCAGAGCAATCGTAGTTTTAAAAATAGGCTATTAGCTAATTTGCAAGACCGTAAAGCTTGGGAAATCAATAATATAAAGCCAACTTGGTATACATTTTTGATGAAGCCGCTAAGTAAGGTAAAACAGTATTTTATTTAGGTGGTTTAATCGGTAGCAAAATGCTATTTTAGCCAAAATAAAACTGTTCATTCATCGTTTTGTCAACATGCTTAAGTATAAACCTGTTTTCGGCCGTTTAGCTGCATATATACTTTTTATTTTTGGTGTTTCCTTCTCAGTAAAAGGTCAAACCTATGGATATGAATGGATTAAGTCCTATCAACCATACTATAAATTCTTAATTGGTAAAACAGCTACATACCGTATTTCCGCAGCCGATTTGCAAAATGCAGGAATCAACCTTGCTTCACTGAATCCCAAGCGATTGCAATTATTCTGTATGGGTAAAGAGGTTCCTGTTTACATAGCAGGAGAGGCAGACAATACCTTTAATGGCAATGATTTTATTGAGTTTTTAGGTTACCAAAATAGTGGTGTAATTGATGCTGATTTGTTTAGTAATCCATCATGGCAACCTAATACTTACAATGGTTTGTTTACCGATACTACGGCTTATTACCTTACCATTCTACCAGATACTACAGTGCAAGTGCCTTTGCGTTACAGCAATGTATTAGAGAATAACTTCTCCGGACTTCAAGCCGAACAATACTTTGTGGATACCCAAGTTGTTGCACCAACAGATGAATATTTGGATGGCCCAGATTTAATGAATGCTACCGAAAAGTACGTAAGTTCGGAGTATGAGGAAGGCGAGGGTTGGGCCGGTGTGCGTGTGGGATGGAATAACCCAACAAACTATACCTTCAATACAACAAACTTCTTCCCAAGTGGGCCTGCACCTACACTAACCTATAAAACGGTGGGGGCTTCAAATGCTTCAATTCGAATTAATTATAATCACCATTTGGCAGTTGATATCAGTTCTGATGGTTCTTCTTTCACTAATCTCACCGATTTCAGTTATTCGGGGTATGCTACCAATGTGTTTAATCCGGTGCTAAGTGCATCTAATATCGGTAATTCAACCACATACTTACGTATTCGAGCTATAAATGATTTGCAAGTTGCATCCGATTATTCGTGCTTGTCCTATGCTTCTTTAACCTTTCCAAGAAATTTCAATCAACTTAATACTTCCCGTTTTATTGCAGTAAATCACCAGCAAGGCGGAGTACGTTCTTTTGTGCAAATGCAAGTTTCCGGAAATCCGGCAAGTGTGGTTTTGTATGATTTGCAAACAAATAAACGTATTCAAACTAATATCAATTCAGGCAATGTAGAGTTTGCGGTGGTGAATGATAATAGATCACATCAATTATGGATGTTTGATAGTACTCAAGCTTTTTCGGTAGGTAACATTCGTGCTGTTAACTTTCCTACAGTAGATCCTTCATTGAATTATGAGTTTATAATCGTTACTCACCCCAATTTAGAGCCCGCAGCAACCAATTATAAAGAGTATCGTTCAACATCATACAGCACCATCAAAGTTTATACGGAGCAGCTCTACGATTATTATTTTTACGGCAACAAACATCCGCTTGCTATCAGACGAATGATGAAGCATTTGATGGATGTTCAATCTGTTCAACCTAAATATTTGCTACTTGCCGGAAGAGGTTATCAAAATGATAAAGCACGTTTTTATAATGTTGCTTCACCAACTCCGGTTGCAAATTATAATAAAAACTTAGTTCCAGGAATTGGAGTGCCGGGAGCTGATGCCTTGTATACAGCCGGACTTAAAGGCAATGGCTTTTTTGCTGAGTTAGGGACCGGACGTATTCCTGCAACTACCAGTCAAGAGCTGCAAAACTATTTAGATAAGTTAGTCACTTATGAATTAGGAAGCGACAGTATTGAAGCGTGGCGTAAGAATGTGTTACATGTTTCTGGGGGCACTGACGCTAGTCAGCAAGCTACGTTTAAAGCTGTTTTAGGATATAATGCAGGAGTAATTTCAGCACAACAATTAGGAGCAAAAGTTACCGCTTACAATAAAACAACTAACAGTCCTACTCAAGCCGACTTGAGAGACAAGTTGATAGGTGCTCAAAACAGAGGAGTGAATTTACTTTCGTTTTTTGGTCATGCTTCTCTCACCATTTTAGACGTAGACATTGGAACAGTTGGTGAGTTGAATAATCAAGGTAAATACCCACTTTATTATTTTAGTGGGTGTAACGTAGGTAATGCTACGGAGGTTGATATTGAAACAGGTGATGGTGTTAATGCCAAAGATTATATCTGCACTGCAAACAAGGGTGCTATTGGATGGTTGGCACATTCTAACTTTACGTTTGATGGATTTTTACCACCGCTCATCAATGGTTTTTACAGCAATTATGCGCAGACTTCTTACGGTAAATCTATCGGTAACATTATAAAAAATGTAACTCAACAATTAGCCAACGGATCTCCGGTTACTAAATCTCATAGCTTGCAATGGGTGCTACAAGGTGATCCTGCTGTTCGAATTTACAGTCCGTCAGAGCCTGATTATACAATTCAGTCAAGTGATATCATCGTAAAAAATAGTAACCTATCTGTTCAAGATGAGTTTATTGAATTGGATTACATTGTATCTAACGTAGCTAGAACCTCTCTTGATTCCTTGAATGTACAAGTAAGTAGGAGAATGCCCAATAATCAAGTTATTGTGTATCCAACTCAACGCATACCTGCTGTGTTCAACCAAGATACATTTAGTATTAAAGTAGAGATGCAGGGTGAATTAGCCTTAGGTACAAATGTGTTTGAAGTAAAGTTGGATGTATCAAACGAAGTTGCAGAGCTATTTGAAAACAATAACGCGGCTACTTTAAACTTGTTTGTTCCCGGAAATGGAAGTAGCATTTTATATCCACAAGTAGATGCGCTGTTGGGTAACGATACCATCTGGCTTACGGTTCAGAACAACAATATCTTAAGTACCTCGAATGAGTTTATTATAGAGGTAGATACATTGCCTGATTTTAGTTCTCCATTTAAAACGAACTCAGGTGTTATTCAAACCGCTGCATTGTTGCGCTATCCATTCGTGCCAAAAAATGTAATCGACTCTACCACGTTTTATTGGAGAGCACGCTTAAACCTTCCCGAATTGCAAGGAGGAAGATGGGTGAATGGTGTATTTTCTTACATCGCTGCACACGAAGAAGCTTGGATGCAACGTAACTTCGATCGTAAAATTGATCTGTCGGGTTCTAACTTATTATTAGTTGATACTGCTGCAAAGCTTATTGATTTTACCGAGAATTCGACAACAGCATCATTAAAATCCAATCGTTTAGCACATGGTGGAAGAGGACTTTATTATGATGGGGAAAATCAAAATCCGTTTTCTCTAGGGTGCACTCCTAATGGTTTTTTCGCTGTTCTCATTGATAAGCGCACGTTACGAATGTTCATCAATCCAAAGTTTCCACTTAATTGCCAAAACGTAATTAATAACAACAATAACCCATCACTACGTAAGTTGTTCTACTATGGCTTCCCTAACACGCTTGCCGGTCAACAAGATTTTCAACGTTTTGTTGATTCTGCCGAAGCGGGAACCTACGTGGCTATTTGGAGTGTGTATGATAACGGAAACGTAAATTGGACTCCTGAAACTCGTTCAGCATTCGGAAAGCTTGGGTCTGTTAAAGTAGCTAATACTAATAACTCAAATACCGCATTTTGTATGATGGGTGTTGTTGGTGCTCAGCCGGGAACGATAGCTGAGGACACATTAAGTATTTTAGCAACCGATACGAATGCTCAAGTAAATACCGTTCTATACGGTAAATGGTTTACTGCTTCAGCTACGAGTCGCATTATTGGTCCTGCTAAGGAATGGAAAAGAGCGAAGTATTATCTAAACCCAACAGAAAACGATGGGAATGATTTTGATAAGGTTACTATTAGAGGAATTAGAGCTGACAATACCGATACGCTATTGTTTGCAGATGCAGCAAATAGCCAAGATTTGAGTGGGGTAGATGCTTCTCAGTTTCCATACCTAAAACTATCGTATACGTTGTTTGATACCATGTATCGTACTCCTAACCAACTTAATTATTGGATGGTATCCTATCAACCGGCAGCAGAAGGAACGATTTCGGTTAGTGATGGATTCAGTTTTTATAACCCACAATTGGAACAAGGCGATAGCTTACGTTTATCGATTGCATTTAAAAATGTATCTCGTGTTGCATTAGACAGCGTACCATTGCATTTAAAAGTATTAGATGCGAATAGGATAGTGCGTTATGAGTGGAATACAGTGTATCCTGCTCTTTTACCTAACGAAGTGTTGAAAGTAACTAAACCTGTCTCAACTTATACGCTGGATGGACAACACGCATTGGAACTATACTTTAATGAAGGTCCGCAGCCGGAGTTAACTAAGGTGAATAACTACTTATTCAAGAGCTTTAATGTTAAAGCAGATAAAATAAATCCAATTCTGGATGTAACGTTTGATGGTTACAGAATTGTTAATGGAGATTTTGTATCACCCACACCCACCATTCGAGTAACCTCCAAAGACGATAGTAAATTTAAACTTCAAAATGATACCTCTTCATTTGTGGTATACTTACGCAGGCCATCTCAAACGGATTACCAACGCGTATCTATAGGAGAGGCAGGTATGTTGTTTACACCGGCTACATCAAGTCAAAACAAAGCTATGTTAGAATACAAGCCACAGTTTACTGAAGAAGGTGTGTATAGTTTGAAAGTGTTAAGTAAAGATGCTAGCGGCAATATTTCGGGTGCAGATTTCTACGAAGTAGATTTTAACATCACCAAGAAATCAAGCATTACGAATTTCTATCCGTATCCAAATCCTGCCACCACTAATGTTAAGTTTGTATTCACCTTAACCGGTGCTGCTCCTCCTGATCAATTACTTATCCGTATCATGACGATAAGTGGTAAGGTGGTAAAAGAAATTACAAAGGACGAATTTGGCCCAATTAAAATTGGACAAAATATTAGTGAATACAGTTGGGATGGAACCGATAACTATGGTGATCGTTTAGCTAATGGGGTTTATTTATACCAAGTACTCACTAAAATAAATGGCTCAAGCATCGAGCATCGCGAATCATCAGGTGATAAGTTTTTTGTGGAGAATGTAGGTAAGATTTACCTCATGAAATAGTGTGCATGTCAATACCGCAACTGCATTACATATCGCATGGTACGCAAGAAACAGGTGGTTATCATCATGAATTAACCTTACTGCAGGCCTTAAGCGAAGAACAATCAATTACACCAAGTACACATCGTTATAAGGCTAATGTTGTTGGGTGGTTAGGTGCCTGTAAACTCTGGCTATTTGCATTTAAACATGCCGGTAAAGGTGTAAATCTAACGGTTCAACGTTTGGCTTTTCCGGTTTGGTTAAAAAGCTTGTTTTTGGGTGCAAAGGTTATCGTTGTTTTTCATCATTATGATAAACGGGAACAACGCAGTGCGCTCCATCAATTGCAGTTTAAATTACTCTTGCTGCTAGCTCGGTTGAGGTTGAATAATTTTAAACTAGTTGTTGTAGCGCCTTTTTGGAAAATGTTTTTTATTGAACATGCTGTTCCAAGTGAGACTATTTTATACTTCCCAAATCTGTTTGATACCAAACAGTATAGACAATATTCCGATGATACCACTAAAAGTAAAATTGTATACCTCGGACAGTTTGGTGAGAAGCAACATGAAGAGGTGTTTACTTTGGTTAAACGTTTGCATAAAGCCGGATACACACCTGTGTTTACAACACTAAATCCTGATACTGTTGAGCAACATCAGAACTTTGAGGTAAGATACCTATCGAAAGAGGAATATAAAAAGCTATTGGCTTCAGCATGTTATACGGTTTGTCTCTCTCGCTTTAATGAAGGGTGGAATCGTACTGCGCACGAAAGTTTGTTACTAGGAACTCCGGTAATTGGCAATGCAGCCGGAGGTTTAGGCGATTTATTGAGTGAAGCAAATCAAACTTGTGTTAAAGATGTTGATGAAGCATTACAAAAAATTACGGAAGGAATATCCTTTCATTTACCCGATCCTTTTGTTCATCGCTATGATATCAGCCAAATTCCGTATTATGCAAAACCAATAGTGGAGTTCTGCACCAATGGCATCAGTTAAACGGAATTTTGCATTCAATGTGTTGCTGGTTATCAGCAATATCATTTTTCCCGTTGTGGTCTTTCCATACATCGCCCGTATACTTGGTCCTCAAGGGTTAGGAAGCGCCCATTTTGCATTACAGTTCAGCAAGTATTTCATGATTACGGCTTCTTTAGGGATTCCAATTTATGGATTGCGAGAGGTAGCGAAGGTTAGAGATTTTCCCGATAAGTTGAGCAAGTTAGTGAGTGAACTCATGTTCTTAAATTTGATTACCGCAATACTGAGTTCACTTGTTTACATCACAGTGGTAGCTTGGAGTGGTGATTTAGTTTTATACAAACCTTATTTAATGGTGGCTGCCCTGCAAGTGGTTACCGGTTTCTTATCTATAGATTGGTTGTTCTACGGCCTCGAAGATTTTAAAACCATTACATTTCGTTCTCTTCTGGTACGTTTCGTAACTATTGGATTTTTGGTTTGGTTTATACGCACTCCTGATGACGTGATGCCATATTTATTAATATCCATTTTGAGTATTACGGCAGCGCATGTTTGGAACTTATTCTATGCACTCAGTCAGGTTCATCTAAAATTTCATAACCTCCAACTAAAACCTCACCTCAAGCCAATACTCCTTATCTTTTTAATGAATGTATGCATCACCATGTACACTGTTTTTGATACGGTTTGGGTTGGCTTCTTAAGCACGGCATCAGCTGTTGGATTGTATACTTCAGCAATGAAACTAAGTAAGATTAGTATTCCATTGGTATCAGCTTTAGGTGCAGTGTTGCAACCAAAGTCGGCACGTACATTCGCTGCTAACGAAACTCAACCTGCTCACTTACAAACCTCCTTCAATTTTATCATCGACATGGCCATTCCTATTGGTATAGGGTTGTTTTTACTTGCACCTGAATTCTTGATGCTATTATCAGGTCCGGCATTTATAGATGCCACTTTAGCTATGCAGGTATTAGCTATTTTACCTCTATGCATTGGTTTGAATAATCTTTTTGGTATGCAAATTTTATCCGCATCGGGTCATGATAAATTGTTGCTTTGGAGTGTGTTTTTAGGTATGCTGGTGAATATTGGATTGAATCTTTGGCTCATTCCAATTTACGCTCATGTTGGTGCTGCCTTGGCCATTGCGGCTACAGAAGTTTTTGTAACCGTTATAACATATTATTTTGTTTACGTTAAATTCAAGCTCACATTTAACTTAAAACGTGTTTGGAAAACGTTGCTCTTGTCACTCACGTTTGTTCCAATTATAGAGGTGTTAAGAGTACTTCATACAGAACCAACTTTGTTGTTGCTACTCAGTATTGTAGTATGTGTGAATGTTTATGTTTGGGTACAGTGGCTCGTATTTAAAAACGAATTTATGTCAACCGGTATTGCTGCGGTAAAGAACAAATTGAGCATTTCATGAGCGTAGATTATTTAATAGTAGGAGCAGGGCTTTATGGAGCAACCTTTGCATACGAGATGAACAAACGTGGCAAAAGTTGTTTAGTAATCGATAAGCGCAATCACATAGGAGGAAATACTTATTGTACCAATGAGGATGGGATCATTGTTCATCAATATGGGGCTCATATTTTTCATACCAACGATAAAGGCATTTGGGATTTTGTAAATCAATTTGTTCCGTTTGTTCCTTTTATTAACTCTCCTAAAGCAAAGTACTACGATACCTACTACCATTTGCCGTTTAATATGCACACCTTCCAACAATTATGGGGAGTGATAACGGCCGAGGAGGCTGAACAGAAACTAAAGGAGGAAACGGCTCCATTCCAAAAAGCACTCCCTGCTAATTTAAAAGAGCAAGCGTTGAGTATGGTTGGTCCTGAGTTGTTTGAAAAACTCATCAAGCATTATACAGAGAAACAATGGGGAAAGACCTGTGAAGAACTTCCTGCTTTTTTAATTAAGCGTGTTCCGTTGCGTTTTACATTCGATAACAACTACTTCAACGATACCTATCAAGGTATACCTAAAGGCGGATATAATAAACTAACAGAAGGTTTACTACAGGGTATTGAGGTGCGCTTAGGTGTAGATTTTTTTGCAGAGAAAGAGGAGTGGATGAAACAAGCTAAAACCATTGTTTATACCGGAAAAATTGATGCATTCTTTAATTACCAATTTGGGGAGTTAGAGTATCGGTCGCTAAGGTTTGAACATCAACGAAAAGATATGGCCGATTTCCAGCACAACGCAGTTATCAACCACACTTCACCCGATGTGCCTTATACAAGAGTGGTTGAACATAAGCATTTTGAATTTGTAGATACACCTCATACTATTGTTTCGTATGAGTATCCTCAACCATATCAAAGAGGTGGCGAGGCTTATTATCCGGTGAATGATGAGCGAAACACTCAATTGTACAAGCAATACAAGCAGTTGGCTGACCCATTAAACAACGTTATATTTGGTGGAAGGCTAGCTGAGTATCGCTACTACGATATGCATCAAGTAATAGCAGCAGCTCGCCATAAAGCAAAACAAATGAGTTTAGATGAATAAACGTGTGCTCGTATATTGTCCGGTTTTTAAACCCACTGAAAGTGGCTACACGCATGCGTTTGAAGCACTCATAACGAACTTCCTTGATCATGGGTATACGGTACACGTGCTTACACCGCAGCATTTGGATGATACCAAAAAAGAGGTGATGCAACATGAGAGACTCACTGTAATTAGATATAAACCCACGTTAAACATATGGGCTGTAGGATTATTTTACAGCTATTATATGTTGGCAAAACGTATGGTGTATTTGCAACAGCATAACCAATATGATATGGTGTTTTGTGAAACAGGTGATGATCCGTTGTTGTATTTTTTTCTGCCTAAGTGGTTTTTAAAACAAACGGTTGTTCGTTTTCACTCTACCAGCGATACGGAATATTTACACCAAGGCAAACACTTTAAATACCGTTTAAGAAGGTGGTTTTGGAGTCTGTTATCTTCTTCACGTATTAAGCATCTGTGTGCCACAAATCATTATCATTTGCAGTATGCAGCCGAGCGTATTGTAAATGCTAAACACTTACTCTCACAACATGTAGTAACGAATACAGTACCCGTTTATCCGACATCAACAACTACGCATCAAGGGATACATTTTTTTATGTTGGGTAGAATGGATGAAGAAGGGTACAAGCAAAAGGGATTTGAAGATTTGTTGCAAGCCTTATCCCTTATAGATACTCATTTACAACATGCTCATGTAAAAATTACTATTGTTGGAAATGGTACTAAATATGGTGATTTTAAATATGCTATTAAGCGCTTTCCGTATGTGAGTTTATACCACGAAATGTCGAGAGATCAGGTATTACATTTGTTAATAGAAACAGACGTAGTGATTTTGCCCTCGAGGTATGAAGGTGTCTCCATGTTTGCTTTAGAAGCACTGGCAACATCCAATGCAGTTATTTATACTGCAACAGGCGGTTTGATAGACATGGTAAAAGGCAATGGTGTATTGATACAACCTAATCACCCTAAGGAATTAGCTGCTGCTATACTAGAAATGCTTTCACACACTGATTTAGAAGTATTGAAACAACAATCAAAAGCAATAGCGCTTAATCAATATGCTAAAGAGGTACAATGGCGGCAGTTAGAAAACGTTTTAGCGGAGGTGACACATGTCAAGTAGCCCTTTAGTTTCGGTAGTGATGCCTGTTCGTAACGGAGAGGTGTTTATCCGAAAAGCGATAGAGAGTATATTAAGTCAAACGTATAAACACTTGGAGTTTATTATTATTGATGATGGAAGTACGGACTCAACTGTAACTATAATTAAACAATACACTGATGCGCGAATTCAGTTGCATAGTTTCGACTCACCCCGAGGAATAGTGGATGCATTGAATTTTGGTTTACTTAAAGCTCAAGGTGAGTACATTGCACGTATGGATGCCGATGATATCTCCTTGCCTAATCGAATAGAAAAGCAAGTTGCCTACATGCAGCAGCATCCGGAAGTAGGAGTGTTAGGCACGCAATACAAAGCCATAAATGGAAGAACGCGAAAATTGCCATTAACGCATACTGAAATTGTATGGCACTTATTAAATGCATCTCCTTTTGTTCATCCCTCTGTTATGTTCAGAACTAGAATAGTTCATGAGCACAAGTTGTTTTATGATAAGGTATTTGAGTTTGCAGAGGACTTAGAGTTATGGGTGCGAGCTTCTCTGGTAACTCAGTTACGTAATCTACCGGAAACACTTATTCAATACAGATTTCATCAAGGAACTCATAAGCAACAACTTACTAAAGTGGGCGAGTTGAATACTCAAATCAAACAAAACCATGCACGAGTAATTTTGAATGGTTTAAGCAAAATGGAATATGATATACTTTCAACCATTTTAAATAGACATATAAAACACACATACTCCAAAGAGTGGTTTATCGATGTGTTGAAGTTTTTGACTCAAATATCCAATAAATGCGGAGCTCAAGCCACTCTTCATGAAACTTTTCGTCAAGCTATTTGGTTCCATGCCGCTTCTGCTCCAAGTGTTTTCTTGAAAGCCAAAAATGAGGTTAAGAATACAACATGGCTTAAATTAGATTTTAAGGAATGGTGTTGGATTCGAGTAAAACAATTACTTTAGTGTAACATTTAGGTTCTTATGCAACAACAAGGGAAGCAATTTTCAGTACTCATATGTGAAGATATTCTCATGAATTTCTTCGTGTTAAAGCAATTGTTTGCTACTCAATTTCCAGAGCTTCAAATTGTGCATGGTTTAGATGGTGCTGCCGGATTAGAGTTAGCCTCCAAACAAATCTTTGATTTAGTGGTAACTGATATCGAAATGCCTAATATGGATGGCTGGGAACTGATTGATGAATTAATCAACAAAGGCTATGACAGTAGCAAAATTGCGGTAATAAGCGCGCACGACAACCCAGAGTTATATGTTAATGCCGAGAAGTATGGAATAACTAAAGTTTACCTAAAGCCAATAACACCTGATGTAATCAAAACACTAGCCGGAATTATATATCAATAGTGTTATTGATAGTTACCCTTACAGTACACCCGGTTTTATTGCTGTCAATTTCTATTTTGCCCGACAACTTTTGAGCAATAAGTTTAATATTATTTAATCCTAGTCCAAGTCCCGGAACATCGTTACGGTGCACAAATTTGGTAAAAGGCTTGATGTCTTGTTCGCTGGCATGAAAACCTGCTCCCTCATCATATACCTCGATTATGCGCACTTGGTTCTTTATATGGGAGCTTAATTTAATTTTAGCTGAAGCTGGAGAGAATTTGATGGAATTGTAAACCAACTCACAACAGATATAATTTTTTAGGTAAGTAAGCAGAGGATTGCTAAACTCATCATTGTTAAATTCAACTTCCAAAACTCTGTTGAATTGTTGTGCCAGGTTTTTTACGTTAGTAACAATATCAGAGCCCGGTTTTTTTACAAAAATGGCATCGTGTATGTCCGATTTAAGTAACTCGTGGACATAGATATTATTCGTTAAACTAGTAATACCATAAATAGCGCTTTGCGATTGTTGAAGGAGTAATTCGGCTTGCTTTTTACTTGCAGGGTCAACCATCTCGTTCAACAACATATTCATTCCGCTGATGATGTTAAGTGCTGTTCTAATTTCGTGACCATTAATCAACTTCGATAATTCATAGGTTGATTGATTAGAGTATTGGGAGATGATATGACTAATTTGTTTAGCCTTGCTCAATCGTGCTTCAATGCTCGTAATCACTTCCTTTATGTTAAAAGGCTTTGTGATATAGTCGTCAGCACCTAAGCTCATACCTAAACGCTCATCTTCACGCTCTGCTTTTGCACTTATAAGGATAACCGGAATGTTTACTTGACTTGTTTTTTTGATGTTACTGATAAACTCATGTCCGGTAGCATTCGGCATCATCACATCACACAAGATAATATCCGGTTCAACGGAAAGAGCTTTTGCTAGTCCTTCAATTCCGTCTTGAGCAATCATACACTCATAACCATGAAGTTCTAACATTTCTGCAAGGTTATCTCTAAGTCTTTTCTCGTCATCAATAATTAAAACTCTGGTCATATGTGTTGAGGTATTACTGCGAAAATAGGATGTATAATGGTTTTGTCGATATAAGATTAATCATTTTTAATCAATAAGGATAACTCAGCAGAAGGCATTAAATTCGTCTAAATTTGCCCACGATTAATGAATTACAGTACACTGAATAATCGGCCCATTGAGTTGTTAAAAGCCTTAGCAGAGTCGTCAAAGCATATGCTAGGCAATGAGAGTGCACACAATGTTGTAAACGAGGTGTTGGCTATTCTTGGTAAAACAGCGCATGTTGATCGTACTTATGTATTCAAGAATAAATATGTAGACGGGCAATTGTACTCCATGAATTATGAATATGAGTGGTGTGCTCCGGGTGTTGACCCTCATATCGACAACAGCGAATTACACCATATAGAGTGGAGTAATTTTGAAGATTTAAAATCTGTTTTGATTGCCGGAGATCATTTTTCGGCAAATACTATTGATTTAGATAACGATTCTGTTTTTAAAGATGCACTCGAAATGCAAAATATTAAGAGTGTACTTTTTATGCCCATTTTTACTGATTATGAGTTCTGGGGATACATTGGGTTTGATGATTGTCAGACCGAGCGTAAATGGGATGATGCAGACTTGTTAACCTTGTCTTCTATTGCTGCTAATTTAGGGGCGTTTTTACAACGAATCAACCTTAGACGTCAATTGAATGATCATCATAAAAAGAGTGAAGAACAACGAAATTTTTATGAGCATTTGATTAATAATATTCCGGCTGATATTGTGGTTTTGGATGCTAATCTTAGGTACAAATTCGTAAGTTCCACATCTATTCGTGATAAAGAAATTAGAGAGTGGATTATTGGTAAAACAGATCAGGAATATTGTGCTTATAGAAACAAGCCACAAGAAATAGCAGAGGTAAGAACGAACAGAGAACTTGAAGTTCTTAGAACCGGTGTTAGTGCTACTCACGAAGAGACATTTACCTTACCTGATGGAACAATAAAGCACTACTTAAGGATCCTACACCCTGTAGTTAATAATTCAGGTCAGATTGATTATTTACTCGGTTATGGAATGGATATTACCGATGTAAAACAGCGAGATAAAGTAATTCTAAAACAGCATAGTGCAATTGAGAAATCTCCGGTGGGTATTGCATTGTTAGATGCCGAAGGTAAATACTACTACATGAATCGATCACATGAAATGATCTTTGGATACAATCCGGGTGAGTTGATTGGTAAGGATTGGACAATTTTATACGAGCAAGATGAGGTTGATAAAATTCATAATGAGTATTTTCCAATACTAGGTAGTAAAGGTACTTGGAGTGGTGAAACGTTAGGACGAACAAAAGAGGGCAAGCCATTACTTCAAGAAATTACCTTAAGTGCTTTTGAGGATGGTGGATTGGTTTGCATCACTCGTGATATAACTGAGACCAAAGAAGAACTTTCCAAAGTACAACGCATACACCAACAGTTGGAGTTAGCTATGCAGGCATCTAAATTGGGTATGTGGGTTTGGAATGTAGATGAGGATGTTACGCAGGTAAGTGAGGCTTATTTGGGTATGGTAAATCCTTCAGCACATCAAACCACAATTAGCAAGGAGGAATGGCGCTCTTACATTCACCCTGAAGATAAGATACACGTGGATAAGGCCATTCACGATCATTTTGTGAATTTAAAAACGGGGGATGATAGTTTATATAAAACCGAATATAGACTTCGAGGTGCAGATGGAAATTATTTCTGGGTACTTAGTTTAGGGAAAGTATCAAAGTTTGATTTGGATGGAAATCCAACTGAAATGATTGGTTTCTTATTGGATGTGAACGAACAACGTACATTTGATGAGAAAATTAAACTCAGTGAAAAGCGTTACCGTGATTTAGTGGAGAGTTTACGTGAAATTATTTTCCAAATTGATGTATTAGGCCGTTGGACTTTCCTAAATGATGCATGGACTCAAATTACCGGTCATCATCAAAAAAATACTTTAAACAAACGAGCTAGTTTATTCATTCATCCCGATGATATCAAACGATACGTAACTTGGTATCGCAAAATATATAAAAATCAACAACAGAGTATAAACGATGAAATTCGTTTAATTGACGCAGAAGGGAAGATTGTTTGGGTCGAATTCAGTGCATCCGTTCATAAAAATGAGGCAGGTAATATTATAGGTATGGTAGGTATTGCAGAGAATATTACGCAATACAAGGCCATAGAAGCAGAATTAGAGCAAAGTAAAGAGTTACTAGAAAAAATTATTTCAAGCATTGATCAAGTTATTTGGTCGTACGATTTATTAGGTGCGAAACTTTCCTATATAAGTCCTTCGTGTGAATACATGACAGGAGTTAAAGATTCTAAATTCTACAGTGGTGCGTTTGATTGGTATGAATTGGTGGAGAAAGAACATTTAGTGAAGCTAAAAAATTCTGATGATGAGATGCATGATGGAAAGCTTAGAACACGTGATATCGTTTATCCAATTTCGGTTGGTTTGCCTCCAAAGCGCAAGTGGGTTCGCGATCAAGCTAAGTTAGTATTTAATGATCAAGGTGAACCAATTCGTATTGACGGAGTTACTACAGATATTTCGGAACTGGTTGAGGCGGAGCAAAAATTAAAGAATAGCGAGGAGAAGTATCGTTTGATTTCTGAAAATATTCAGGATGTTATCTCTATTTTGGATTTGGATGGAAACATTTCATACGTATCCCCATCTTCCATTCGTATTACAGGCTATAGTTATGAAACGCTCATTCATAACAACATATTTAAAGTAATACATCCCGATGATGTGAAGCGTGTATTTAGATTCCTTAAAAATACACTGAATAGAAAAGAAAGTGAGTCTATTATTTTCCGTTTTATTAAAGCTAATGGTGAGGTAATGTGGATGGAAACGCTAGTTTCTGTATTCAACATAACACCTGAAGGGTTCGTTACAGTTCAGGCATCATCACGTGATGTAACTATTCGCAAACAGGCCGAAATTGAATTAACCAAAGCACTTGAAAAGGAAAAAGAATTGGGCGAACTGAAATCACGTTTCGTAAGTATGGCTTCGCACGAATTCCGCACTCCATTGTCAACTATTCGAGTAGGTGCAGAGCTTATTCGTATGTTCTTAGAAAAAGATCAAGCCAAAATATCTACTCAGGTGTATGGCAAAATTAATGATAAGGTTGATGAAATATTGATTGATGTGGACCGTATTTCTGAGCTTATGACTGATATTTTAACCATGGGTAAAATAGAGGCTAGTAAGGTTCCGTTTAATCCTTCAACACTTCTCTTCAGTGAGTTTGTTGATGAGTATCTTCAAGTGGAAGCCCCTAAACTAATTCATGGCCGTCATATCGAGTTTATAAACGAAGCAACCGGTATTAAAACTCACATCGATAAAAAGCTGATGAAACAAGTGATGCAAAACTTGATTAGTAATGCTGCCAAGTACTCATCACCTGAAACATTAATCACTGTTAAGTTAACAGAAGATAAGGCTAATCACAAAGTAATGATGGAGGTGATTGATAGAGGTATTGGTATTCCTGATAAAGATTTACCTTACGTATTTCAGTCATTTTTCAGGGCTGCTAATGCCGAAAATATTCCGGGAACCGGATTGGGAATGCCTATCATAAAACTGTTTACGGAGATGAATAAAGGTTTGATTGATATCAGAAGTAAGCAAGGGGAGGGTACGCGAGTAACGATAGCTTTACCAATTACGAATTAATGCTGGTGATGTCTCTTTGGTGAAAAACCAAAGTATGCTTTGTAACTTTTGGAGAAATAAGAAAGGCTATTAAATCCAAGTCTGATTGCTACTTCCGATACCGGTATAGTTCTGTGTGTAAGCCAACGATTTGCTTCTTTTAAACGATGCTCTCTGATATATTGGTTAGTTGATTTATCTGTAAGCAGTTTAATTTTTTTATGTATTGTCGAAACACTGTAAGGAAGTTCTTGATTTAATATAGTAATGCCTAACTCTGGATTTTGAATGTGTTTATTGATGCATTCATCTAATTTTTGTAAGAATACATCGTTGCTATCCTCTGGTATTATAGCTTTCTGATTGAAAGGTCTGTAATCGCTTACACGAATAATATTTTCAACTTTCTTGAATAGTTCATAAGATTGAAACGGTTTGGTAATGTAATCCACAGCACCAAGGTTTAAGCCCTTAAATCGATCTTCAATTTCTGTTTTTGCAGTTAGGAAAATAATAGGTAAATGTTGGTATTCTGGTTGCTTTCTCAATTTAGAAACCAGTTCAAATCCATCCATTTCAGGCATCATTACATCGGTAATAAGTAGCTTCGGACGATACCGACTAATCATAACCAACCCTTCAATAGCGCTGGATGCCGTATACACCTGCATGTCGCGCAATTCAAAGAGTTCTTTCAGCGAGTTGCGAATACCTTCGTTATCCTCAATAACTACAATAGACATTGCAGGTTAGTCTAGCTTCAACACAGCCATAAACGCACTTTGCGGAATTTCTACACTTCCTACTTGGCGCATACGCTTTTTACCTTCTTTTTGGCGTTCCAATAATTTACGTTTACGGCTAATATCACCACCATAACATTTCGCAGTTACGTCTTTACGTAATGCTTTAATGGTTTCGCGGGCAATTACTTTAGCACCAATACTGGCTTGTACCGGAATTTCAAATTGATGGCGTGGAATTAACTCGCGTAATTTTTCACAAATCTTTTTACCCCAATCGTATGCTCTATCTCGGTGAATAATGGCTGACAACGCATCCACATTATCCTTATTCAATAAAATGTCCAACTTCACTAAGTCTGATACTACGTATCCAATTGGATGATAATCAAACGAAGCGTAGCCTTTTGAAATAGTTTTTAGCTTGTCGAAGAAATCAAAAACAACCTCTGCCAATGGCATATCAAATTTCATTTCAACCCTAACCGGAGTTAAGTAAACTTGATTTTTAAGGATACCACGTTTGCCTAAACACAAACTCATAATTGGTCCAACAAAATCAGATGACGTAATGATAGTTGCCGAAATAAATGGCTCCTCCACATGATCGATGTAATTTTGTTCCGGTAAATCGCTTGGATTATTCACCACAATCATCTCTCCTTTGTTGGTGTAGCAGTGGTAACTTACGTTTGGTACAGTGGTAATTACGGTCATACCGAATTCACGCTCCAAACGCTCTTGAATAATTTCCATATGCAACATACCCAAGAAACCGCAACGGAAACCAAAGCCTAAAGCAGCCGAGCTTTCCGGTTCAAATGTTAACGAGGCATCGTTAAGTTGCAGTTTGTACATGCTCTCACGCAACTCTTCAAAATCTTCGGTATCAACCGGGTAAATACCCGCAAATACCATTGGTTTTACATCTTCAAAACCTTTTACAATATCTGTTGTAGGATTTAATACGGTGGTAATGGTATCACCCACTTTTACCTCACGTGCTTCTTTAATACCTGAAATAATATAACCCACATCTCCCGCACGCACTTCGTTTCTCGGCTCCATACCCAGTTTTAGCACCCCAACTTCATCGGCCAAATACTCTTTTCCGGTAGCCATAAATTTAACTTTATCGCCCTTTTTAATTACGCCATCATACACTCGGAAGTAGGCGATAATACCACGGAACGAGTTGAATACCGAATCGAAAATCAGTGCCTTTAATGGTTTTGTTTCGTCACCTTTCGGTGCAGGAATGCGATCAACAATGGCATGCAAAATTTCGTGTACACCTTGTCCGGTTTTACCACTGGCACGTAAAATGTCTTCGTAATCACAACCAATTAAGTCAATAATTTGGTCGCTCACTTCCTCCGGCATACTGTGTGGTAAGTCAATTTTATTTAGGATAGGAATAATCTCTAATCCTTGATCAATAGCTAGATATAGGTTACTGATAGTTTGTGCTTGAATACCTTGGCTTGAGTCAACAATCAACAAGGCACCATCACAAGCAGCAATACTGCGCGAAACCTCGTAGCTAAAATCCACGTGGCCCGGAGTATCAATTAAGTTCAAAATATATTTCTTACCATCACGCTCATAGTTCATCTGAATAGCGTGGCTTTTGATGGTAATTCCGCGTTCCTTCTCCAAATCCATATCATCAAGCACTTGCGCTTCCATATCGCGTTTGCTTACCGTTTGGGTATATTCCAACAAACGATCGGCTAACGTACTCTTTCCATGATCAATGTGTGCTATGATGCAAAAATTTCTAATATTTTCCATTGCCGCGAAAATACTAAAATGTACGACTAAACACACAGATAAAAATTACCCATGTTGAACTTGACTAATAAATGAGAAAAATAACTGATTACAAGCGAGCAAACGCATCGCAAATAATGGCTGTGGCAATTCCTGCATTTAAACTCTCTGCACCACCAAATTTTGGAATAGTGATAGGTTGGGTAATCGTTTGTGAAACTACATCTGAAATGCCTTTTCCTTCGTTACCAATAACCAAAACCCCATTTTTTTGAAGCTTAGCTTGGTGTATTGATTCTCCCTCCATAAATGCGCCATAAACCGGAACGTTAGCTTTACTCAATAAATTGGTTAACGAACCATAACTAACATCAACTCGAATAAACGAACCCATGGTGGCCTGAATGGTTTTTGGATTGTAAACATCAACACAATCGCTACTACACACTATTTTTGATATTCCGTACCAATCGGCAATACGGATAATGGTACCTAAATTCCCCGGATCTTGAATGCCATCCAGCGCTAAGGTCAGTCCGTTAGGATGGAAATTGAACGCAGATTCCTCGGGCATTTCAACCACAGCCAATACCTCTTGGGGAGCCTGTAATAAGCTGGCTTTCTTTAATTCTTCTTCTGTAACAGTAATTAATTCGGTATCGTTTTTGATTAATGCTGCTTGCTGATTTGCCCAGTTAGGTGTAGCTACAATAAACTTTATGTTTAAGTTTGCTGTGCATAACTCGGTAACTTGTTTTTTACCTTCTACTACAAATAGCTTTAATTCGCTACGTTGCTTTTTGTGAGCTAATGATTGTATAAGTTTGATTCGCGCTTTTGATAACATAAAGTTTTATCTGCTGTTGGTGCTGTTGGCACTAACTTTTGGAGCGTGCAATATAACCAAACAACTGCGTAGCTCGCAAGAGTTGTTGTACAATGGCAGCAAAGTAAATATTATCGGTGAGAAAAGGGAAGATGTAATTGCTCCAATTCCTGATTTAGTGAAGCAAAAGCCTAACCAAAAGTTTTTGGGTATAACCAAGCTCAAGTTGCGAATGTACTACTTTGGATCAAAGTTTCCGGAGAAACGCATCGGGCATCTTTTGCGCGATAAATTTGGTGAACCTCCTGTTATTTTAGATACTGCTTTTATCGAGTCGAGTGTGAAGAGTATGAGAAGCTACTTGCGCAGTGTTGGATTCTATTATCCTGAAATTACCTATACCGTTAAGCATAGAAGACAAAGAGCGTTTGTTACCTATTATGTGAACACCAACAAAGTTTATCACATTAATAATTACACCATCAACTGTGCTGATAAAGACTTATACGACCTCATCAAAGCCAATGAAAAAGATGCGGTGTTTGGGTCAGGTTATCGGCTTAACAATGATAGGCTAGCTGAAGAGGAAAAGCGTATAGTAACTTTATTGCGAGATAATGGGTATTACTCGTTCAGTCAGGACTTTATTACGTTTGATGTAGATACGGCATTAAATAATTGGATGGTAGATGTAGCCATAAATATTCAGAACAAGGGTACGTATGAAACTCATCCTAAATACTACATCCGAAATGTGTTTGTGAATGTAGAGCCAAATTATGCTACTGATGGCTTTAAAAATCAAGATACAACAAAAAGTACGAGCTTTTACTATATCAGCAACAGATATGGATTGAACCCACAGGTGTTGGAGCAAAATATGTTTTTAACTCCTGGTAAAGAGTTTAAACAACGCACTGTTAACAGAACTTACCAGCGTTTGGGTGATTTGAATATGTTTAAGTTCATTAACATCACACCAATCACCTACACGTTAAACGATTCAATGTTTGTGGATTATGCTGTTAAGTTGGCTCCTAATATTAAATATGATTATGTGTTGGAACCACAAGCCATTTTAAGTGATCAAAATAACTCCTTCACCAATAACCAATCGAGTACAGGTAATTATGGTGTGGCAGCCATTGTGCAGTTTAATAATAGAAATACATTTAAAAATGCGGAGTTCTTTAAACTCACCTTTCGCACCTCATTTGAGGCACAAGGTCGTGTAAATGGTTCGCGTTGGTTTAATGCTACGGAACAAAGTTTAACAGCCAGCTTAACTTTTCCTCGTTTGTTGTTCTTTCCTAAAATGGATAAGAACTTCAATTTCCTGAACACGAAATCTATCGTTACCACATCTGCCATTTACGAGCTTAATACCAACTTTGAACGAAGAGTATTTACTTCCGGTTTAATTTATCAGTTGAATAAAAAGAGTACTTCATTTTATGTTACTCCATTTGAAATTAGTTACACCAAAAACAGTGTAAACTCAGATACACTCATGGCACTTATTGATAAGGATATTTACTTATACAACATGTTTAGTAATAACCTTATTCTAGGCGGTCGTTTTGGATTTACCTACACCGATAAGCAAACAACGAAAACAAAACACTATTTCTATATCCGTTGGGATGCGTTGGAGTTAAGTGGAAATATTGCCACAGCGATCAATAAATTAGTTGGAAGCCCGCTAAATAAAACAGGAACTTATAATGTTTTTGATGTGAACTACTCGCAGTTTGTGAAGTCGGCTATTGATTTTAGGTTCAATAAAAAAATTGATGCGAACAATGCCTACGTATTCCGAGTGTTCTCCGGCATAGGTTTACCTTACGGCAACTCACCAAAGTTTCTTCCTTTCGAGAGACGTTTTTGGGTGGGTGGTGCAAACAGTTTAAGAGCATGGTTACCGCGCTCACTCGGCCCGGGTAGTTATTATCAACCCGGTCAAATTGATTTTAGTGGTGATATCAAACTGGAGTTCAATGCCGAGTTCAGATTTAATATTTACCACCGTTGGTTCGAAGGTGCGGTATTTACCGATGCAGGTAATGTGTGGATGAGTAAAAAAGACGATACGAGACCTAATGCTCATTTCGAATTCAATAGATTTTACAAAGAGTTTGGTATTGGAAGTGGGTTAGGAGCTCGCTTAAACTTTGATGTTATCCTTATTCGTTTTGATTTTGCTATACCACTTTACGATCCAAGCTTTGCTGAGCAAAGTCGTTGGGTTATCGACAACTTTAGTCAGAAGTGGTTGTTCAGTAATATCAACTTTAATTTTGGTATCGGATATCCGTTCTAGTTATCGGTATAGTTTTCCGTTCATCAAGAAGTATTCGGTTACATGATCGTTACCACGTTGAAGGTTCACCGCATACATTTTTCCATTACTGCTCAATTCAATCATTGCTTTTTTGATGATGTATTCCGGATACATGGTTTGTATTTGGTTCAATACCAAGAGCGGGAGTTCATCAATACCTATCAACGTGTATGTTCTTAACCAGTTTCCGGTGGCATTATATTCCCAAACAGATTCACGACCATCTTCCTTGTGCCTAACTTTATATATCGTTACCGTTTCGGTTTCCCAAATGGTATCGTTTACGCCTGCAGAGTTTTGAGAAACATATGATTTAATTACTGATTCTGGTACAGCACTTTTTTTGATTTTGGCTTGTTGTTGTGCCTTGCAAACGAAAGCAGGAGCGATAAGTAGTGCAGCTATTAGGATTTTTTTCATGTTTTGTAGTTCGTTTGTGCAATATAATCAACAATGTGTATTTTGCAATACTGGCATAGTGATTGAAAACTATACAGACCTCAAGTTTTTGAGCTAAAAAGAAAATACGAAAAATGGACCTAAATAAAGAAGTAAGTTTCATGTTATCAGGTGTTATGGGTGATGAAAACGATGCACCTGAATACATTTCTCTTCTATCGCAAGAAGAGGAAGATGAGATTAATAAAGAAATTTTGCCCGAAACCCTGCCAATATTACCGTTGCGTAATACAGTATTGTTTCCTGGAGTAGTTATTCCTATTACGGTTGGCAGAGATAAATCGATTAACTTAATTAAAGACGCTTACAAAGGTGATAAAACGGTTGGCGTAGTTGCACAAATAAATGCAGACATTGAAGATCCTGCATTTGCCGACTTGCATAAAGTGGGAACTGTAGCACAAATCATGAAAATGTTGCGCATGCCTGATGGTAGTACAACTGTTATTATTCAAGGTAAAAAGCGTTTCCGTTTGGCCGAGTGCATTCAAACCGAGCCATACTTCCGCGCTCGAATTAATACGTTTGAAGAAGCTCCATTTATGGTGGACGAAAATTCTACTGCGTTAATTTCATCCATCAAAGACTTGGCTAATCAAATTATCAGTTTATCGCCACACATTCCATCGGATGCAAGTTTGGCGTTAAAAAATATCGAGAGTCCGAGTTTCTTGTTAAACTTCATTTCATCTAACTTAAATGTTGATTTGGAAGCTAAACAGCAATTGCTGGAGTTGGATGATATTATTACAAGAGGTAATAAAGTGTTGGAGCATATGAGTAAAGAAATTCAGATGTTACAACTCAAAAATCAAATTCAAACCAAAGTAAAAGGCGACTTAGATAAACAACAACGCGAGTACTTTTTACAACAACAGATAAAGGCCTTACAAGAAGAATTGGGTGGCGATTCGCCCGAGCGCGACATTGATAATTTCTTGAAACAAGGTGAAGATAAAAATTGGAGTAAAGAGGTGTTTGAGCAATTCAAGAAGGAAGTTGAACGTCTTCGCAGAATGAATCCAATGGCACCTGATTATGGTGTTCAACACAATTATTTACAGTTGTTGTTAGAGTTGCCTTGGAATGATTTTACCAGAGATAATTTCGATTTAAAAAATGCGCAACGTGTGCTCGACCAAGATCATTTTGGATTGGAAAAAGTGAAAGAGCGTATCTTGGAATATTTAGCCGTATTGAAACTTAAGGGCAATATGAAAAGCCCTATTCTTTGTTTATACGGACCTCCGGGTGTGGGTAAAACCAGTTTAGGTAAGAGTATTGCAAAAGCACTTGGTCGCAAATATGCACGTATTGCTTTAGGTGGCTTGCATGACGAAAGTGAAATTCGTGGTCACCGCAGAACCTACATTGGAGCAATGCCCGGGCGCATTATTCAAAACTTGAAAAAGGTAAAGAGTAATAATCCTGTTTTTGTATTGGATGAGATTGATAAGATTAGTCGCGATTTTCGAGGAGATCCATCGAGTGCCTTATTAGAGGTGTTAGATCCGGAACAGAACAATACTTTCCATGACAATTTTGTGGAGGTGGAATACGACTTAAGCAATGTGATGTTTATTGCCACAGCAAACTCGTTAGATACCATACAGCCGGCCTTACTCGATCGTATGGAGATTATTGAGATTAATGGGTATACGCTGGAAGAGAAAGTTCAAATTGCTACCAAATACTTATTGCCAAAACAACTCGAAAATCATGGACTAAGCACCAAAGATTTGAAGTTAGAAACGAAAGCGATTGAAAAAGTAGTAGAACATTATACTCGCGAAAGCGGTGTGCGTGGCCTTGATAAGCAAATTGCACAAATTGCTCGTTATGCAGCTAAAGAGAAGGTAATGAATAATGCGAAGCAAATTTCCATTACTCCTGCATTGGTGAGCAAAGTACTTGGGGTTGAAAAAGTAGATAAGGAAACTTACGCAGATAACTCACATGCAGGTGTAGTTACAGGTTTAGCTTGGACTTCAGTAGGTGGTGAGATTTTATTTATAGAAAGTAGCTTAACTCCCGGTTCAGGTAAATTAACTCTTACGGGTAAGTTAGGAGATGTGATGAAAGAATCTGCGATTACTGCATTAACGTATATTAAAGCACATGCTAAAGAGTTAAAAATTGATAGCAAGTTGTTTGATAAATATGATGTGCATATTCACGTTCCGGCAGGAGCTGTTCCTAAAGATGGCCCATCTGCAGGTGTTACTATTTTAACCTCATTAACTAGTTTGTTTACACAACGTAAAGTAAAAGCCCAATTAGCGATGACAGGTGAAATTACTTTACGTGGTAAGGTATTACCAATTGGTGGTGTGAAAGAGAAGATACTAGCAGCAAAACGTGCAGGAATTACAGAAATACTATTACCCGAATCAAACAAAAAAGATGTGGACGATATTGCTAAACTATACACCAAAGGATTGAAGTTTAAATTCGTGAGTGATATGATGGCTGTAATCAAACACAGCATTTTAAAGGAACCGGTGAAACACCCGATAACATTTGATAAATAAGTGATAAGCGCCTCGAGAAATCGGGGCGTTTTTATTTTGCTCTTATAGCAACTACAGGGTCAAGTTTAGAGGCCGACCAAGCCGGAATGATACCGGCTAAAATCCCTACCATAGCTGATGTTCCGAAACCTGTTAGAATATTTTGAATGCTTAAACCAATTTCAAAACCCATTTGTCCGGCTGCAAAAACAATGATGCCAACTACTAACAAACCTATTGCTCCACCCGAAAGACAAAGTACTACAGCTTCTACTAAAAATTCGATAAGAATGAAATAGTTTTTAGCTCCTAAACTCTTTTTAATACCTATTTGATTGGTGCGTTCTTTTACCGAAACAAACATGATGTTGGCAATACCAAATGCTCCCACCAACATAGCGAGCCCACCAATAATCCAACCGGCAATGGATACCACTTTAAAGGTGGCTTTTATGGGTTCATCAAATAAACTTGTTTTGTTCAAGGCAAAATCAGCGTCTTCTCCCGGTTTTAGTTTTCGTGCCGAACGCATAATGCCTCGCAATTCTTCCTCTAACATATCAGGTGTGATACCTGGCTTTGCTTTTACTTCTATGGTAGCATTATTACGGTTACTGTTTAAACGCACATGTTGCGCAAGACATCTAACAGGAACTAAAATCAAATTATCAAACTGACTTCCAAAAATACTTTCTCCTTGTTTTTCAATTACACCTACTACTCGGTATTTACTTTTCTTAACCGTAATTTCCTTGCCAATAGCTTGTCCGGTAGGGAATAAGTTTTGTGCTAACTTATCACCAAGAATCACACATGGGGATCCATTATTTACTTCACCTTCGGTAAAATAACGGCCTTGCGAAATGTTAAAATTCTTTACCATGAAGTATTGATAGGTAACTCCTGCAACACTAACACCACTGGCATTATTGCTGCCATTTTCAACCGTAACACCCCCCATGTTTAACACATAGCAACTTGCTGCAGCTAATGTGCTTCGTTCTTGTACTTGTTTTAATTCACTCAACGATGGGTTAGGGCGATTCATAAACTTCCACCAACGGTATTCTCCACTAAAGTCCCATGGCCATTTATCGATAATGACGGCATCTTTTCCTAATGATTCAATACTCTTCTTTACGTTTTTCTCTAGTGAATCAACAATAGCCAATACCAATATGATACTGAAAATACCAATGGTAATGCCCAATGTAGAGAGGAACGTACGGATTTTATTGCTATTCAGCGCCTGAAATGCAAATACTCCGCTTTCGATGATTTGGTTAAAGATGATGCGTAATTGCTTCACGAAACGAAAATAAGATTTACCAACGAATTGGAGTTAGATTATGTGATAGAAGGTAATCGTTGGTTTTGCTGAAATGCTTGCAGCCAAAAAAACCGCCACGATTAGCCGCCATAGGAGATGGATGAGCAGCAGTTAGAATAAGGTGCTTACTCGAGTTAATTAATGGGATTTTTCCCTTGGCAAAATTACCCCAAAGAATAAATACCACATGTTCCTTTTGTTCTGAAATGGTTTTGATAACGGCATCGGTAAACGTTTCCCATCCTTTGCCTTGATGTGATCCGGCTTTATCGCGCTCCACAGTTAATGTGGCATTAAGTAGCAAAACTCCTTGTGCAGCCCAATGACTCAAGTCGCCATGGTTGGGAATGTTAAATCCGGAAATATCAGTTGCCAATTCTTTGTAAATATTTTGTAGAGATGGAGGAACAGCAATTCCTTTATTTACGCTAAAGCAAAGTCCGTGTGCTTGGCCAATTCCGTGATAAGGGTCTTGTCCCAGTATCACCACTTTCACATCTTCGAAAGAGGTGTAATCGAAGGCTGCAAAAATCTGGCTACCCGGAGGGAAGATTTGTTTTCCGCTTGCTTTCTCTTGTTTTAAAAATTGCCTTAATGCGTCAAAATACGGTTTAGTAAACTCAACGTTTAAACGCTGTTTCCAACTTTCGGCAATTTGTACTTGATTACTCATGGTAGAATGGTAAATTCGGGAATCAATAATATCCTTATGCAATCATACAAACTTTATACGCTAATTGCTTCAGTATTCTTATTGGGTTATTCCGGTATTGCCCAAACCGCTAAAAGTTATGGGGTGTTGTTGCAGCGTCAAGGCACTGGGACTCCCATTCAATTGGTTTGGGATTATGATAATACAGCTACCGGATATAAAGTATTTCGCAAACAACCCGATGCAAAATTGTGGGGAACGGCACTAGCAACTTTAACTACATTTGATACTACATACACCGACAATAGTATTACCTCAGGCACATGGGAATATTATGTACAACGCACGCTTATAAACGGCAAGTTGGGGCATGGGTATTTACTAACTAACGCAGATGTTGAACCGTTGCGTAAAAATGGAAGGATGCTTTTGGCCATTGATGCCAACTACCAAACTCCTCTTGCTGCAGAAATAGCGACCTTAATTGGCGATTTAGTTGGAGATGGATACACCGTTGATACCATGGTGGTAAACCGTAACGAGCCCGTAACCGCAGTGAAGCAAGAAATCATGAATTGGTATTATCAGTACCGCAATAGCTCAATAAAACCTCAAGCATTGTACTTACTCGGTCGTATTCCTGTTCCATACTCCGGAGTTATTTATCCGGATGGACACACCCCTGATCACAAAGGTGCGTGGCCGGCAGATGTGTATTATGGTTTGCAAGGAGAGGAGGCATTTACAGATACATGGGCTGATATTGACTCGGCAACAGGGACAAGAAATGATAATGTTCCGGGTGATGGTAAGTTTGATGTGGATTTGTTTTACCCTGATTCAAATGTGTTAGAAATTGGTCGTGTTGATTTAACCAATATGACCTCGTTTGGTATGAGTGATACGCTTTTGGTAAAACAATATTTAACTAAAGCACATGCATTTAAAACGCGCGCTTTTGTTCCTAATCGTGAAGCAGTGATTGAAGATAACTTCGGAGCTATGAGTGGAGAGGCCTTTTCATCCAGCGGTTGGAGAAGTTTTACTCCTGCATTGGGAAGAGCACACGTGAAGTCGGCTGATTATTTATCATCCATCAAACAACAATCGTATTTATTCAGTTATGGCTGTGGAGGTGGAAACTTCACTAGTGCCAGCGGCATAGCAACTACTTCCGATTTTAACTCAGACAGCATTAATACGGTGTTCACCATGTTGTTTGGTAGCTATTTTGGAGATTGGGATTCGCCTAATAATTTTCTTCGAGCGCCATTATGCTCTCGACCATCTGCATTGGTA